>Ga0256828_1001018_pt1 | contig 18077 bp, 16 predicted proteins | sample CV88metaG_FD_185993 | JGI IMG/M metagenome (GOLD analysis project Ga0256828, IMG submission 185993) | Hydrothermal vent microbial communities from East Pacific Rise, Pacific Ocean - CV88 | ecosystem: Environmental > Aquatic > Marine > Hydrothermal vents | place: Pacific Ocean: East Pacific Rise...
TTTTTAGCTACTTTGGAATCTTAGCAATCAGCTCCTACCTCTTTAGTCAGATAAAAGTTACAAATTCACGCGACTATTTCGTCGCCTCCAACTCTATGCCGCTGCTTGGTGTTGCCATCTCCATAGTGGCAACCAGTCAATCAGCCGCTACTTTTTTAGGTGCTCCCGAGTTTGCCTATGCTCACGACTTTACATTTATAGGCTTCTACCTCTCAGCACTCTTAGCGGTCTTTTTCATTGCCAAGTTCCTCATACCTCGGTTTTATGCCATCGGAGCTGTAACTGTTTATGAGCTTTTAGAAAAACGCTACGGTGAACGTGCAAAAAAGCAAGCCGGTGTAATGTTTCTCATCGGGCGAGTATTAGCTAGTGGTGCGAGACTCTACATCGGAGCCCTTGCCATTAGTATGATTCTCTTTTTGGACATCAGCTTTTTGCATATGTTTATCTCTATCTTGCTGCTTGTTGGCGGAGCTCTGCTCTATGCCTACTTTGGCGGTATAAAGTCCATCATCTACAGCGACATTATTCAGGCTGTCACTTATGTAGGAGCAGGAATTTTGGTGCTGTGGTATCTCTATGCCTCTTTGGGAGATATAAACATCATCGAAGCGCTACGTGAGCATAACAAACTAGTGTTTTTTGATACCTCACTTGATGGCAAATTTAGCATCCCTGCCCTGCTTGGCGGATGGCTGCTGCTCAACATTGCAGCCTTTGGACTCGACCAAGATATGACGCAGAGAGTTCTTAGCTGTAAAAACAAAGAGGATGCAACAAAATCACTTATTCTCTCCATCATTATCACCATCCCTATCGTTCTACTCTTTTTAGCCATTGGAGCTTTGCTTTTTCTGCATTATCAAAACACTAATCTCACGCAAAACTTTGCAGGTGAGAGCATTACTATCTTTATGTACTACATTCTAAATGAGATGCCCCAAGGCCTGCGTGGGCTTGTAACTGTAGGAGCCATCGCCGCAGCACTCTCAAGTACCAACTCCGTTTTAGGTGCTATGGCGAGTGTGGCAGTAGAGGATATCTATAAACCATACAAACTAAAAAAAGCACCACAAACGAATGAAGCTCACTTCCTCTCAGCCTCACGCAAAGCAGTCCTCTTTTTTGCCGCAATTCTAACCCTTATGGCAGTAGTAAGCTACTTCTGGCAGAGAGAGAGCGAACTCTCTCTTATCGGCTTTGCCCTAGGTGTAATGAGCTTTGCCTACGCAGGACTTTTGGGGGTATATTTTGCTGCTATCTTTACAAAAAGAGGAAGTGCAAAAACAGTTCTGCCTGCTCTGCTTGGTGGATTTTTGAGTGTTTTAGCCCTGCAGCCGTATGTTTTTGGCGTGCATATCGGCTTTGCTTGGCAGTTAGTTATAGGAACTTTGGTTTCGTTTATCATAATGTTATTAGGAGAGTCACATGAGTAATCTCTACATAGGCGTAATGAGCGGTACAAGCTTGGATGGTGTGGATGTAGCACTCTGTGAGATAGATGCAAATTCCTGCATACTCATTGAAGCCTATGAACATCCTTTTACAAAAGAACTAAAAGATGAGATTCTTTACGTCATTGCCAATGACATACCTCTTAAACAGATGGGAGAGCTTGATATCAAACTTGGAGAGCTTTTTTCTGAAGCCATAAACAGCCTTTTGCAAAATACCAATATCTCACATGAAAAGATCCAAGCCATTGGCCTACACGGACAGACACTTTGGCATGAGCCCTCTTCAAAACATCCTTTCTCCATGCAGCTCGGCAATGCCAATATCGTTGTTGCTAAAACAGGCATAACGACTGTTGCAGATTTTCGAGGTGGAGATATTGCTAATGGTGGGCAGGGTGCTCCTTTTGCCCCTGTTTTTCATAAAGAGTTATTTAGTCGTAAAAACAAAAATATTGCTGTAGTAAACATTGGAGGTATGGCAAATATCAGCTATCTTGGTGAGAACTTTTTAGGCTGGGATACAGGATGTGGTAATGTTTTAATGGATACATTTATACAAAAAAACAAAAATATTCCTTATGACAAAGATGGAATATTCGCCAAAAGTGGTTCTCTTAATATGCAACTGCTCCAAAAGATGCTTAAAGATGATTATTTTCTCAAGTCACCACCAAAAAGTACAGGTAGAGAGTATTTCAATCTTTCATGGCTTAATCACTATCTGCAAAACTTTTCTCATCTTCATGATGCTGACATACAAAGAACCCTGCTTGAACTCACAGCAACAACGATTGCAAATGCCACAAACAGCTTACAGGTAGATGAACTCATTTTATGTGGGGGCGGTGCAAAAAATAGCTTTTTGGTAGAGCGCCTGAAAAAACTCTGTTGTTGTAATGTTAATAGAAGTGATACCTATGGTGTCAGCAGTGACTATCTTGAAGCGATGCTCTTTGCCTGGCTCGCCTACAAGCGTATCAAAGAAGAGACACTTGCACTCAAAACAATTACAGGAGCAAAACAAAACACTCTGTTAGGCGCTGTTTATAAATCTTAGAGCGATGCAATATTTTCTAAAGCCTTTTCAAGATGTTTCTGTAATCGTGCATTGTAATTATTTTTCTCATCTTCGTTGAGATGCACAAGGTTCTCTTCAATCTCACAGACTAGCGTATAAAGCTTTTCAAAACGCATATTTCCAGCAACACCTTTAAGTTTGTGTAGCAACGCTTCATCAAAGCCTTTTGTCTCCAAATCTGCTACTATTGCCAAAAAACTCTTCTCTAAACTTTTCAAAAGATGTCTGATTACTTCCGTATCAGCGATACAAAGGCTCTTTGCAATTACATCAATATCCACTAAATCAAAATTCTCTCTTAGCTCCGGTTTTTTTAAGGGAATATACTTTTCAAGTATCATATCAAGTTCTTTAGGAATAATTGGCTTTTTCAAGATATCATCCATTCCGGCTTCTCTAAAAGCCTTTGTATCTGATTCTATTACATTGGCAGAAAGAGAGACTATAGGCTTTGTGTACTGTCGCTCACGCAATGCCTTTGTTGCACCAATACCATCAAGTATTGGCATATTTATATCCATAAAAATAAGATCATATACACTATTTTTCTCTATCTCTTCTAAAACAGCGGCTCCATTTTCTACAATCTTATATGTAATACCTCGCTCATCTAAAAGAATAGAAATAAGCATCTGATTCGTCTCATTATCTTCTGCGATCAATACTGTGGCATTATAGTGTTGTACAGAGTCTAAAGAGACTATTTTCTCTTCAAAGAATGATCTATCTAAAAGTGATATAAGCCTGTCAAAAAGAGCTGACCCTGTCATTGGCTGTTCTACAAGATAGAATCGTTCATGTTCACAATGTACATTACTTTGAGAACCCTCAATATATATGAGTTTCAAATGGGAATAAGTATCTAGAAGTTTTTGACACTTTGCTTGTTCAAAAAGTTTTGCACATACAATTAAAATATCTACTTGATCATCAATCTCATCAAGTTCATTAAATTCTCGATAGTTACACTCCCATGCATCAAGATACTGATAAACTATTGCATTAATTCCACAAGATAGACCCTCAGCAGAGTTTAAAACAGCAATATTGGCACTTGTTATATTAAAACTTTTTACAGACTGAGTTGAGTCAACTATATCCAAATCAAGAACAAAACTAAACTCACTCCCCTTCCCAAGCTCACTTTTTAAATTTATTTGTGAACCCATCATTTTCATGTACTGATTACTAATAGCCAAGCCTAAACCCGTACCACCGAACTCACGACTTATGGAATTATCAGCTTGAGAGAAGGCTTCAAAAACAGTTGCTATTTTTTCTTTGGCTATTCCAATACCACTATCTTTTACACTAAAAAGTATCTCAACTCTTTTTTTTGTCTCCTTAATAACATCCACTCGGACAAAAACCTCTCCATTTTCAGGAGTGAACTTAATTGCATTACTAATGAGATTGCTCATCACCTGTTTTAAACGTTGCACATCACAAACAACACTTTTAGGTATATCAGTATCGATAAATACATAATAATTTATCCTCTTTTTCTTTGAAAGAGACGCAAAGGTTGAAACAGCCACTTCCATAGCATCAAAAAGATTGCTAGGTGTTTCATGGAGCATCAACTCCCCACTTTCAATCTTCGAAAAATCCAAAATATCATTGACAACATTAAGCAGTGTCTCACCACTTTTATGGATAATATTGACATATCTTTTTGCATCACCATCTAGTTCTTTTTTTGTTAACAGATCAGTAAAACCTAAAATACCATTTAGAGGTGTTCTTATCTCATGACTCATATTGGCCAAGAAAGCACTTTTTGCCTGTTCTGATGAGTAAGCCTTTAATAATGCCTCTTCAAGTGTTGTAATATCATTGAGATTGATAATATACTCATCAACTATCCGTTTTACTTTGATGATGAACGTATGTTCTTTGGAACTTTTTGAAAGCATTTTCACCTTATAATCCTGCTTTTCATCACTTGCTATCATTTCTAACCAATCTGGATATTTTTTTGGATAGATGTAACCTTCTTGCTCTAAAAAAAGATCGCATATACAAGAGTACTTGGATTTAAAATCATCAAAACTTTTAAAAGAGAAATACTCAAAAAACTTTTTATTGACACTTTGCATACCACTGATTTTAGAAGCATGAATGACAATACTTTCCTGATTGTCAAATATTGCACGAATTAATTTCTCTTTCTCCTGCATACGACTTTTTGCTTGAATCTGTTTCGTGATATCCTGACGGATTGCTATATACTCTTGGATCTCACCAGCTTCATTTAGAATGGGCATAACCGTTGCATCTACATAATAGCGTGAACCATCTTTTGCTCTGTTTGAAAACTTTCCATACCATACTTTTGAAGCGCTTATAGTTTGCCACATCTTTTTAAAGACAAAAGAACTGACATCAGGATCACGAATAATATTGTGGTTCTTACCAATAAGCTCTTCTTTAGTATATTTACTTACACGGCAAAAATTATCATTAACATAGGTAATAATTCCTTTTGTATCTGTTTTTGAAACTAAAAAAGAGCTATCAACAACATTTTTATATTGATTCATCAAACGAATATTCTTTTCTAATTCCAAAGAAGTCTGTTTAATAAAATGTGTTAAAGCATCGAATGTGATTGTCTCAAGGCGTTTTTGCTTGCGGTCAATATTTTTTAATTTTATATGTTTTTTCTTCTCAGAAAGAATTAAAATTGTCGTTGTACAATTGAGAAGAGGGGAAGTTGTTTCACTTGAAAAGAACTCTCCATAGGTAAAAAATCCTGCTGTTGGAGCTACATCTTCAAAAGAGCTGAACTCCTCTTGGAGTGTTTTGCCAAGTAATGCTTTTCTTGCAACACACGAAAATATATAGATAGCTTCTGCCGGTTTTTTTGCTATCTGCTCACGCAATTCATCTGCAGCAGTTAAGACAGAAGATTCATTTGAAAAACCAAACTGTACAAGCTGACCTTTTGCTATAGGCCCTGCAAAAATTATATCTTCTCCCTCTATTGCCATTGGCGTTCTGGCAACTAATGTAGATCCTTCTTTAAAGAGCAATTGAAAATTTGGTAAAGCCAACTCATTTTCATTTAGGATCTTTTTACCAAGATATTTCTGAAAAAACTCCAAAGCGGGGATATTATCAATTCTCTGCACAATATTTCCGCTCACCTGCGTTATTTTAAACTCTTTCCCAATAGGTCGCCAGCTAAGATTATACTCATTTGAGACATAAAGCTTTTTTGAGATAAAAGAGAGTGCTACTGCACCTTTTTCATAGATTTTGCTATCTAAAACAATATAGGTCTTTTTTAACTCAAAATTATCTCCAGCCAAACCACCGGCTATTATCATATTTGGGCTTTTTTTATGCACATTTCGTAAAAAGGCCTCATAATCTTCACCATGAAGTCCTTCACTTAAAATAATTGCCGCTTTTGCATGCTTTTGATAAATATCTTTTACCACTTTTTTTGCACTTTTAGCTGTCACTTCTTCTGTATAGGTGACTTTTAGTTTTGTAGCTTTAAAAAAACTAAAAGAGAGAACAAGCTCTTTCTCATACATGCTCGCATGGGTAATTTCACCTGCTGTTGTCGCCCCGATAATTACAGCATTTGGAAAATCTTTTTTAATTGCACTAACAATTTGCTGCATATACTTTCTTTTGACTATACCAAAATAGAGTTGAATTAAGAGGGATTTATAAGAGGACTTTTTAGCCTCTTTTTTAGCTTTTTTGTAAGATCTTGTATCTGAATATAAAAATGATAAATGCTTCATAGGGTATTTTACACATAAATGACTTAGGAATGCTTTTGGTTTAACTCTTTTATAGTAAAATGCAAAGTATGAAAACAAATAACAACTTCAATCTCTTAATTATTGATGATGAGGAGATTAATACCGAACTGGCATCACTTTACCTTCAAGAAGAGGGCTACAAGATCTTTACAGCACTCGATGCAGAGAATGCACTTAAAATTATCTCTCGTCATCAGATCTCACTTATCTTGCTTGATATCAATATGCCGAAAGTTGATGGTTTCAGACTCTGCACTATGCTCAAAGAGGAACAGCATACACAAGATATTCCTGTCATTTTTTTAACAGCACAAAATGATATACGTTTTATTACAAAAGCTTTTGAAGTTGGTGGTGCAGACTATATTACAAAACCCTTTAATACATTAGAGCTCAAAGCAAGAGTCAAGGTTCAACTTCAAAATATCGCTTATCTTCAAGAGATTAAAGCCAAACAATCGAAACTGGCACAACTCAGCATAACAGACCCTCTTTCTAAACTTTATAACGGGCTCTATTTTGATGCACAGATAAAAACCTTGCAAAAAGAACAAAAGGCCTTCTGGATCTTTTATATAAAAATAAATAATTTTGATAAGATCAATAAGCTCTATGGTTTTCATAATACCAATAAACTTGTACGTATCTTTTCAAAACTTCTCACCAAAACACTTTTTAAAAATGCCATAGTATCAAGACTCTTTAGTGCTCATTTTGCAGTCATTACCAAAGCATATTCAAAAGAAGATATGCAAAAGCTCTATAAAATACTTCTTGACACGATTAAAAAAGATCCAACCCTCAAAGGTTCCATAGAATTTTCAGCTCTACTAATCCATATTCCTGATAAATCAGCACCTTCACTCTCAATAATTTACAAAAAAATTCAAACAAATCTTACACTTCTTGAGAACTCAAACAATAAAATGATGATGCTTTAAAAATGAATTTTAAAACTTTTTTACAAAAAAATGGCTATACGGACTATAACATCAAAGTTGCCTCAGCAGATGCAAGTTTTCGAAAATACTACCGTCTCACGCAAGCCAAAAGTACCTTTTTACTTATGGATTCTTCACTTGAGAAAGAATCACTTGCTCCCTTTTTGGACGTCACAAAACGACTCGCTCATGCAGGAGTAAATGTGCCTAAGATTTATGAGCAGGATTTAGAAAAAGGTTACCTTGTCATCGAAGATTTCGGCAACACACACCTGCTCTCACAACTCTCACAGGAAAATTTCAAAACACTCTATAAAAAAGCAATAGATACAATAGTTCAGATGCAAAAAGCAGACGTAGAAGGACTTCCTCTCTATGATAAAGCATTTTTACACTTTGAGATGGATCTGATGCGTGAGTGGTACTTAGAGAAAAAACTGGGTATCTCCCTCACGCAAGCAGAGACACAAACAGTTGAAAATACACTCCATACCATTAGCAAGATCGTACTCACCCAACCACAAAATATCTTTGTTCATCGTGATTATCACTCACGTAATATTATGTTGTGTGAAGATGGGGAACTTGGCATTATCGACTATCAAGATGCAATGAGCGGAGCCATAACATATGATCTGGTCTCTTTACTCAAAGATTGCTATATCGCTTTTGATAGAGAGGCAATTTTAGAGCTTGTTTTATACTTCCGTGACCAAGTAGCTCCAGAGATAAATGATGATGAATTTATAAAATGGTTTGACTTTATGGGAATGCAGCGACACATAAAAGTACTTGGAATATTTTCTCGTCTGCACCTGCGTGACGGCAAAGATGGCTACCTTAAAGACATCCCCCTCACCCTTCACTACACACTCGATGCCGCACAGAGATATGATGAAACCAAGGAGCTTGCAAAACTCCTTAGGGGACTTACTTCTTCATAAAAAGCAGTATATTATGCCATTTATGGCATAATATACCCATTAGAAGGAGTTGCTATGAAACGCTTAGAATTAATAGACAAAATAATTGCCAGAAAAAAAGAGCTCAACATTACCGTAGAAAATCTTGCAAAACTCAGCGGTGTTGGAGTGAGAACTATCAACAGACTCTTAAAAAATGAAGATGTAAAACTCAGTACAATAGAGAGTGTAACTAATCTTTTAGGCTTAGATTTTGCAGGAAATGAAGTTGTATCGCTTGAAGAGTTGAAAAAACAAAGAGCAAGAGAAAAAGCCCTTTTTTTAGCTTCTATAGTGCAGGGTACATCAGCTTTGGAGATGCAAGGTTTAGAGGAAGATACTCTTAGAAATATAATAACAAACTATGAACAGGCTTTTTTAGAAGGAGAGTATAAAAACACTCTTTGGGTAGCATAATGATACACTCTACAAAGCCCATAGATGATGCAACTCTACTTGATGATATATCGGGCCTTAAACTGCTAAGTGGCAAGGTTTATACACTAAAAAAGATTTATATTGCAGAAGCAAACAACATCGCTTTGGCAACACTCAAATATCTCTCAGCTCCACCATCTAAAAAAACAGCTCCTTTTACATACGAATGGCTTCAAGAACTCCATTTTGAGATGTTTGGTAATGTCTGGGAGTGGGCAGGGAAGTTTAGACAAATTGAGCTTTCTATTGGTATAAAAGCTTATCAGGTGCCATCTGCACTTAAAGAGTTGGCAGATGATATAGCATTTTGGGATAAACATAAAACTTTTGATATTTACGAAACAGCAGCACGAATCCATCACAAAGCAGTACAGATACACCCTTTTCAAAATGGTAATGGCAGGTGGAGTAGAATGTTGGCAAATATCTATCTTAGACAACATAGCTCAATGCCTGTAAAATGGCAAGAGGATCTCCTTGCAAAAGAGAACCCTAAAAGAGATGAATACATTAAGGCTCTCAAAGCTGCTGATAATGGAGACTATACTTCTCTAATAAAAATGCATCAAAATATATATAAAAAAGAGTTTGGAGGAAAACAGATATGAAAGCCATGATACTAGCAGCCGGTCGTGGTGAGCGAATGCGTCCGCTAACTGATATGATTCCAAAGCCACTTTTACCCGTTGGAGGCAAGCCTCTTATAGTCCATCACATAGAGCGCTTGCGTGAGGCTGGGTTTAGTGAGATAGTCATCAATCTTGGACACTTGGGACATCTTATTCCAAAGACTTTGGGAGACGGCTCACGCTGGGGTTTAAATATTTACTACTCCGATGAACAAGATGAAGGAGCTTTAGAGTCTCTTGGAGGGATTGTCAAGGCTTTGGACATCTTGGGGAGTGAGCAATTTTTAGTGCTCAATGGTGATATCTATTGTAACTACCCCTTCAACAAAGACTTTCAACTACAAAATACTCTTGCACATCTCATTCTTGTTCCTAACCCACAACATAATAAAAATGGTGATTTTGGCTTAAATAATGGTTATATCTCAAATGTGGCACAGAAAATGTTTACGTTTTCGGGTATAGGGTACTATCATCCTAGCATATTTAATGATACCATGCCACAAAAGGCCCCACTTGCACCTCTGCTTCGCAATGCGGCAGACAAACAACAGATCTCAGGAGAGATCTTTGAAGGTGTGTGGCATGATATAGGAACACCACAAAGATTAAAAGAGATCAATGAAAATTTTTAGCTTACTGTTTTTACTGTTAATATCAACGCTCTCGGCAAAGTATGATAATTGCGCATTTAAAAATTCCGATTATGAGGACATTTGTAAAAGTGTCGTTAAGCATGGAGTATCGTACAAATATGCCAATGAATTTTTACTTTCATACTTTAAAACACAAAAATTTGATGAAATTACATGGAAATATATTCAGCCATCGAAAATAAAATATCATAGACAAAAAGAGAAACAGGCAAACAATGTCCTACTAAAATATATACCGCAGATGATCAAAAATTTAAAAAAATACAAAAAGGTTTATGCCACTGCAGAAAAGAAGTATGGCGTAAATCGTGAGATCATCGCTGCTATTCTCTTAAAAGAGACAAAACTTGGTCATATTAAACCAAATCATGATGCCTTTATTGTCTTTAATACTATTCTTACACGAACGAATCCAAAAAGTTCACGCGAAAAATGGTTGCACCGAATGAGTAAAACAAATATGATCTCCATTATAGAACACTGCTACAAAAAAAAGGTTACCCCAGAACAATGCAATCTGCCAAGTTCTTATGCTGGTGCAGTAGGAATTCCTCAGTTTATGCCAAACTCCTTTATCTACTCTGATAGTTATGAAAACCATGTAGCTGACTTGAACACTATGGAAGATGCCATTATGTCCGTTGCAAAATTTTTACATAAAAAAGCAGGATTTGAAGAACTAATGGATTTTTCAAAGATTAAAGATATAGCACAAATTGAAAATGCCTGGTATATATATGAGTTCAAAAATGAAAATGCTTCTTTTGTCTATGAAAAAAGTAAACATGGTAAAGTCTATAATTGCTTCACCAAAGATAAAGAAGATCTGATATACCTGCGTGAGTATGTAAAAAAGATTATGCGCTACAACAACTCGTCAAACTATGCTATTGGTGTAATTCGCTTAGCCTTTGAAGCACATCAGGCACTTAATACGTAACAATTTCTCTTTTTAAGCGTAGATTTTTTATTTTATCTATATAGATTTTACGTTTTACTTTTGCATTTTGCATATTGAAATTTCCACCAATTCCCTCTATGACATCACTATTTTGAAAAAGAGCATTAATACATTTTTGCTCATGTTTTGGACAGTTTTGCAATGTATAGTACAAAAGCGCATATGCATCATATGCCAAAAAAGCATAACTACTGTCTTTCAAATTTTTGGTTTTTAAAAGTTTCTGTAACTTCTTGTAATCTTTATTTCCTTGCATATCACTTGCATAGTGTTCAATAATATATGCTCCATTAAAATAGTACAGTTCATCTTTTATACTCTCTTTTGCGGAACTGAACGTACCATCGCTAAGAAGTAAATCAACTGACTTATGTTTAAGAATCTTTAAAATCTTCAGTGTATCTTTTGAATTTAAAACGCTAAAAATCATCTTAACATCTTTCATATTTTGTGCCTGGATTTTTTTCCATGTCCCTTGTTGTGAAAAATCCAGGGAAAAAGCCTCTTTTCCTCGAATTGCTTTATAATATTTTTGAAACTGTGTTGCTAAAGAGAGCGAATAGGGATCATTACCATAATACAACACACCTACAGTGTTAATAAACTTCTCATCTTTAATATAATGTGCAGCGACAAGTGCCTCACGCTGATTACTCATACACAACTGAGCTATCGAGTCATTTAAGTGGCTTATTTCATCATTTGTAGCCAATGTCACTATCATCGGTGTTTTTACTCTTTTCAACATATCTCTTAAGCCTAACATGTTACCACTTCCAGCGAAAGAGATAATCGCGGTCACATTCTTATCTATAAGCATCTTAAGTGCTGCTTGTGTTCCTTCTATGCTGCTGTTCGTATCAACAAGCTCAAAAACTATCTTATCGCCATTGCTAAGGTAAGGTTTTTGCTTGTTTGCAAACTCTATTCCCATTAGACTTTGGTACCCATAATTACGATTGACTCTACTTAAAGGTGCTAAAATACCAACTCTAATAACTTCACCACTTGGTCTGATCTTTTTTTCTGTTTTACAGGACTGAAAGACAAAGGCAGATAATATTATAAGCAATACAGTTCTTATCATAAAATATACTCCACCTCTGTTTTAATAAAAAGCTTATCACCAAAAAGTCGTTCTATATCAAGCTTTAAATCTTCAAGGTCATTCCGATTCAGTGCCTCACGCACAACTATTTTCATATTAAATGCTTTCATATCGCTATAAAAATTAACTTTTACATCACGAATGATGATATATTTATTGTTAACGATAAAACGATGTCGTTTTAAAATATGGGCTATTTTATACTTCTCAATCATCTGATCATAAGAGATATAGAGTGGATAACTTACAAGAAGTAAAAGAGAAAAGATAAACATCACACTTTTTTTACTTTTAACAACATTTGAAAAACCAAGTACATTAAAAGTTATAACCGCCGCAATAATAATTCCTACAAGGTTCGTAAAAAAGAGTAAAAAAGCACCCCAAAAGAGATTAAATTCTCCATAACCTAAACCAATTCCGGCAACTGCCAAAGGAGGAACCAAGGCAACAGCAATAGCAACACCTGCAAGATTTTGGATAATTTCCTTAAAAGATTTTGCATAAGCTGCAATAACTCCAGAGAGAATAGCAACACCAAGATCAAGTAGTGTAGGATTGATACGCATCTTCATCTCAGTGGTAATTTGTGAGTATGGTAAAAGATAAGCCATTATCGAAGAAGCAGCTAATGCAAGGAGCACTCCGGTAACTATTTTAATGAGGGAATCTCTTATAATATTTGTATCCCCGCGAAGTAAACCCATCGATACAGATACAATAGGTGTCATCAATGGAGCGACCAGCATCGCTCCAATAATAACAGCAGCACTATTTGCAAAAAGCCCAAGTGTTGCTAAAATGGTACTCAGCACCATCAATGCCAAAAAAGTGTGGTTTATCTTGGCATCCAAACGAAGTACCTGAAAAAGTTCTTTAAAACGCTCCTCTGATGCAAAACTAAAGAGAGGAATATGTTGTCCCATATACTTATTTGCTTCATTTTTATCTGGTAAGTTGGCAACTTTTATGGTCTCTTTGCTTGAGCTTAGCTTTTCATTGTTTTGCCAAAATTCTTCACTTGCATTGAGTCTTATGGCATCTGGAAGAAGTGTGAACTTTATTGGTAAAGCGATAATTCTATTATTGTCAAAAACAATTTTTTTACTACGACTTACTTTAATTTCAAAACTTTTACTCTTCATATAACCAACAGGTTCAGGAATAAGGTTGGTATCTTTCATAGGTGAAAAAAAAGTTGTAAAGAGTTTAATGTATTCAAAAACAGAAAAAGGTGAAATAATCACTATGGTGATTTCACCATCGCGCATTGAATGTCTTATATTGAAAATTTTACTTATTAAATTACTACTAGTATGATTTAAAACAATAATTGCACTTCCTGCCGTTGTGATAGTTTTACCATTTGCAGTTGTTATTTCAAATTTTTGTAGTTCTATGGAGAAAAACTTTTTAATAGCGTAGAGTGTTGCTTTAAAAAGAGAGCTTCTTGTTTTTTTAAGATTTTTTCCAATAAGAGGGACAAAACCAATTACCCCCTGCGAATAAACAAGCTCATCATTTGCCTTAATAAGGTCTATACTCTTTGCATTTTTTTGCAGTGCTATATCTAAGTTTTGCTCCATATCCAAACTTGCATAAATATTTTTTGCAAACTCTTTTTGTGAAGGTAAAGGTAAAATACCTATGGAAAAATCATAACTGGCTGAAAGGTTTAAAAATTGTGGTATTCTTTTTTCCTGAAGACTTATAACGACATGCTCAAGCTCTAAAAAGAACTGCTCCTCTTTTTTTAAAAAATCTTTGATAAGAATAGCCTCAATTTGCACATTGAAGCTATTTGAGTGAACAAACTCTAAAAGTTCTTGTGACTCTTCATCATAAACAAAACAGACCTTATCAAAATACTCCATTAAGACTTCTTTTTACTTTTCACTTAAAATTGCAAGCTCTAAACTACCACTGACATAGTTTGCAAAAAAGGTTAAAAGTTCCAAATCTGCATCATCAAAATCAAAACGGCTCTTATTAAGAAGTTGAATAATGCCCATTACATCCCTTTTAGAATTAAAGATAGGTACAGTAATAATATTCTTTGTCTTAAATCCACTTTTTTTATCTATACTTGACAAAAAACGTTCATCATCATAGGGCTGATTAACTACCTGTGGCTTTTTCTCATAATACGTTGCACCCACGATTCCAGAGTCAAGTCCAATGACAATTCTACCTATACCATCACTTAACTTTGTCCAAAGTATCTTATCTTCTTCATCTACTATAAATATAGAACATCGCTGTGCCCCGACCAAACTCTTCGCCTCATCAGCTATAAGCTCTAACACACTCTCCATACTCTCAATTGTCATAAGTTTTTTACCAAAAGTGGCTATTTGATTAAATTTTTTCATTTTTATCCTCTTGTTGCATATATGTCTCTAAAAGTTCTAAAAACCCACTGACATAGTGAGCAAAGAAAATCATAAATTTTACATCATCATCACTAAAACCATTCTCTTTATTTAAAAGCTCCAAAACACCTATAATTTTTCGAGTCGAATTGAATATAGGTGCTGTAACAATATTACTTGTTTTGTAACCTGTCCATTCATCTATCTCTGGTAAAAATGCTTCATGAGAATAGGCATCATTTGTAATAATTGGTTTTTTCATTTTAAGGGTGTATCCAACCAAACCTTTATCAGAAGGAACAGAAATCTTATCTACACCATCAGATAGTGTTGTCCAAAGTTCTTTTTTTACCTCATCGTAAATAAAAATAGAACAACGTTGTGCTCCTATAACATCTTTGGCATACTTTGCTATCAGTGGCATACCCTCTTCTAAAGAACGTTTAGTAAGTAACTCTTTGGCAAACTCTGTCAGTTTCAGATAAGGAGTTTCTTTCATTGATAAGCCTTTGTTAATCAAATAGAATTATTATAGTGTAAAATTTCAATAAAAAAAAGGAAAAGCAATGTCGAAAGTTAAAATCTGGCATAATCCCCGATGTTCAAAGTCTCGCCAAGCTCTTACTCTTTTAGATGAGAACGGCACACAAAAGGAGATAGTAAAGTATCTAGAAAATAATCCCTCCAAAGAAGAGATCAAAGATCTTTTAACAATGCTTGGTTTTTCAAGTGCACAAGAGTTAATGCGGACAAAAGAAGCTATTTATAAAGAACTTAACTTACAAGATCAAAAAGATGAAGAAAAACTACTTGAAGCAATGGTAGCGCATCCAAAACTTATTGAACGCCCTATTATTATCAAAGGAGACAAAGCAATCATAGCCCGTCCACCTGAAAGAGTTACAGAGTTTTTACAAGAATAAAGAGAAAAAGAGCCACTACTGAGCTCTTTTTTCTTGTAAAATAGTTGTGAGTATCTCACGCACAAGCTTACTTGCTTTTTCAGCTTCTTGAAAATACGTCTCAACATTCGTAGCATTTTGTGTACATGTTTTTGCTTCAACACATTTAATAGCATTTTTTATATTATCGTGTACAGCTTTATGTGGTTGTGCAAGTTTACTATAACTTGGCATTGAACTAAAGATCTCTCGGCCTTTTCCTTCTGTGTACCATCTTCCAAGTCTACACTCATTTTCAGAAGCAAAATCACCACTGACTTCATTTCTAAAAACTGTTTTATATCCATTAGCTTTAAAAAGGAGATGATCAAGTTTTGCTAAAATCATGAATATAGCATAGGTCACATCTTGATTTTCATGTGAAATAACCTCAGTATTTACATGTAACTCCTGCATGTTGTTTGAGAGTAATTCCATCTGCTCATTTGAATTCGTGGAGAGTTCCTCCATTGATTTAGAGTGTTCATGAACCTCTTGTGTATTTTGTTTTAAACTCTGTACTGTAATTTCAACTTCACTGGTTGCTTTTTGTGTACGTTCTGCAAGTTTTCTAACTTCATCAGCCACAACAGCAAAGCCACGTCCATGTTCCCCTGCACGAGCTGCTTCTATTGCGGCATTTAAAGCCAGTAGATTTGTCTGGTCTGAAATATCTTTAATGAGATTGATAACATCTGAGATATTTTCTACATTCGTATTTAAAGTATTTACCTGATCAAAAGTACTTGTGATATGTTCAAGTAAAGAGCCCATTGTCTGACTCAATTCATCTACACTCTCAATCGCTGTTGTTGTAAAAGCATTATTTGTTTTGTTCTTTTCATCAATATCATTTAATGCACTTAGATACTCTGCGAGCTCATTTTGCAAATCTTGCAAATCATCATTACAGCCATCTGTTAATAAATTTGTCAAACTGATAATTAATTTACCCATTATACGTTCATTGTCAGCATCATGAACTTTGGACTCCAACTCATTGACTCTGGCTTTGGTGCTCTCAAGTTTATTCTCTAAAGATCTAATTTCTTGATCTTTTTGTTTAATGGTATCCTCTAACTTTTGTGTATTTGAACCAAACATATAATATTCCCCTTTTCTCCGTATATATTTATATTGTCCTCTAAATATCTTTAATATTTACTTATAAAAAATTGAAGAAAAATAGTTAGTTAAAAAAAAAGGTTTACGTATCTAGTTTTTCTATACTGACACCATTATCTTTTAAAAATTTTGAGACGATCTTAGAGTGCGTATGTTCATACTCTTTTAAAAATACAATACGTTTAATACCTGAGGCTATAAGATTTTTACTACATTCACTGCAAGGTTCTAAGGTTACATAAATAGTTGCACCTTCGATACTGATGCCCTGACGTGCAGCCCAAATAATGGCATTCATCTCTGCATGAATTTCATAAGTCTTACTCCATTCATGATGTTCGGGTGTATATTCACCTTTCCAATGGTCACAACAATTCATATAGCCTGCAGGAGTACCATTATAGCCCGTAGAAAGTATACGCCCATCCTTTACAATAACAGCACCAACCTGTTTAGAAACACATTTTGAAGCAGATGCTATTTCAGTAGCAATATTTATAAAATTCTTGTCATTTAACATTATGCTTCAGGCATTCTAATGATATTTATATCTGCATTATCACGTAAGCGAGCAAAGTAATCACTCAATATTGCCTCACGTTTTTCAGCCATTAATGCATTCATTACCTGTATTTTAACAGCATCAAATCCTGCATCTTTCGCCGATTCTACAGATTTTACATAAAAACTCATAAAGCCACCTTTTCCGTTAGGAATCACTGGTGTAAAATGCCCCGTTTGTGTTTTTGAAAGTAGTGATGCCAACTCAGGTGATATACGATCGTATGGAAGCGTCTGCTCATTTGTGGCAATCTGAGGAGAGTAAAACATTGGATTGTCTACTTTTTCTTGCAAAAGAGCCCTGTCATGTGCTTCATAAATCACAACATCAAAAGAAGCAGGATGTTTAAAATCATTTTTATGCAGTTCATAATAATCTTTTATCTCGCTCTCACTCGGCTCACTCATAGAACTCATGGCAATTGCACTGTAAAGTTTCTGAGAAAGTAATTTTTGACGAATTTTCTCTTTCAGCTCTTCTGATGTCAGACCATTTGATTGACGCACTGCTTCATAAAAATCATTAATGCTCATATGATTTCGCTCTGCCATCTTTTTGATATCATCATATACTTCAGCAGAACTGACACTGATTCCTCTTTGTTTGACTTCGATACTTTCAAGTTTTTTACGTATTAAAATATCAGCAGCTTTTTTAGCATCTATATGATTTGTCTGCATCTCTTTTTTTATATCAAGAAGTGTTATTGCCTTATTTCCAACAACGATCGCCACTCCATCATATACTTTCGCACTCAGTGTTACCGCTATTAAAATTCCTAAAATTAATTTAATCATTATCATCCATTTCATACATTTATATTAATCTTTTTGGGAGTCTATTTTTGAGGCTCAGACCGCAGGGAGGATTTGTCCTCGGAAATGGACTCCCAAAAAGATGTCATTTGTAAATGTATTTTACCAACCTTTAACCAACAATAGCCTAAAATTCCGTTAATTAATTATAAAGGCGTATCATGGTTGTTACTCGTTTTGCTCCATCTCCGACAGGATATCTTCATATTGGCGGACTTCGTACTGCACTCTTTTCTTACCTATGGGCTAG
>Ga0256828_1001020_pt1 | contig 18050 bp, 12 predicted proteins | sample CV88metaG_FD_185993 | JGI IMG/M metagenome (GOLD analysis project Ga0256828, IMG submission 185993) | Hydrothermal vent microbial communities from East Pacific Rise, Pacific Ocean - CV88 | ecosystem: Environmental > Aquatic > Marine > Hydrothermal vents | place: Pacific Ocean: East Pacific Rise...
AGTCGAACTCAAAGGCAAACCCCAAAAGCATGTCTATGGAAAAGATATTATTCTAGAGCTTATTCGTCGTATTGGGGTAGATGGGGCACTCTATAAAGCGATTGAGTTTACAGGCGAAGGGGTAGCCCACCTTGGAATGGCGGATCGTTTCTCGATTGCCAATATGGTGATTGAAGCGGGTGCTAAAAACGGGATCTTTGCGGTCGATGAGGTGACCCAAGCCTATCTGGATGAACGTGCCAAGGCAAATGGTGGATTACGAGCAGAGCCAAAAATTCACTACTCCGATGAGGATGCAACCTACTGCGAGCATATTGTGATTGATCTTGATACTCTCTCCCCTGTGATCGCCTATCCTTTCTTGCCTAGTAACGGGAAAAGCATGGAAGAGGCAGCAGCAGATAAGCTCAAGATTGATCAGGTGATGATCGGAAGCTGTACCAATGGACGTATTGAGGATCTGCGTGTGGCTGCAGAGATTATGAAGGGTAAACGGGTCGCCAAACATACCCGTATGATCGTTACCCCTGGGACACAGAAGATTTTGCTTCAGGCTCAAAAAGAGGGGCTTATGGAGATCCTTATCGAAGCGGGTGCAGTGGTCTCTAACCCCACATGTGGTGCCTGTCTGGGTGGTTACATGGGGATCTTGGGTGATGGTGAGCGATGTGTGGCAACGACCAACCGAAACTTTGTGGGTCGAATGGGGGCGAGAAGCTCCGAGATCTACCTTGCCAACTCCGCGGTGGCAGCGGCGAGTGCGGTTGCAGGATACTTGGTCGATCCTCGTTAAGCTTTGTAGGGCGTTTCCCTCTTACCATAAGAGGGAAAGATTTCCCAAAAATAGGGGTTAAATCCCAAGAATTCACAATTAGTAGACATTTGATATGGTATACTTGGATTAAAAAAGGTCTATTATGGTGATTCGATTTCTACTCTTTATCTCTCTGCTTTTTACCACTTCATGGGGAGAGGCTCAACGCTATTTTATTCGTCTAGGGAGCTTTAAACAGTTGCCTGTGTTACAAAACTCGATTCATCGTCTTCCCCCTGATCTTCGGGAGCATGTGGTGATTGTCCGTTCGCATGGATGGTTTATCCCTTTTGCGTACAATACCCCTCGACGAGCCTCTTTGGAGCGAAAACTTCCTGAGTTTAAACGCTACTTCCCCGATGCCTATGTGGATAAAACAGCACGTATTCTACATGCACCTGTGGTTCAGAGTTATCTTGTTGATCGTACCCCTCCTGCGAGATCGGTTACACCTACGCCTGAACCGATTATAGAACAGAGTTATAGTGCACCACCTGCACCTGCTCGTGTGACTCCTTCGTATCAAGAGGAGTATACCGCATCGTATGTGCCCCCAACAAGAACCTATACTCCCCCTCCACCAACGGTAACGGTGTCTCGACCTGTGCAGATACCTAAACAGCAGGTTAATACTGCCGAGACCAAAGCAGAGGATACGCCCTATTTTACTAAGCGTATGTTGAGTGGTAAACATTTTTTCTTGGCATATAAATCGACTCAGAACAGCCCCAATCTCTTGGTCAAGGTGACCTTTGAGAACCATCGAGTAAAGTATCAGCCCATTATTGGAGACATGCAACTGCGGGATGCCAACTACATTGTGGACAATCGTCGTCTTTATATGTTTGCCGATACCTTTAGTGAAAATGGTGCCTACTCCAAACTTGAAGCAAAGGAGAAAAAGTATCTGTTGGTCTCAAGTTGGTCAAATGGCAAAAAGCTTAATACCCTGCGTTACTACTATCATCTTAATGATGCCAAACGCTATTTGAATCTAGATGAGAGTCAAGACCCACTATCTTCTGCCCTTACTGAAGGGGATGAGTTTGATGCCCTTGATATTGACGATGAGAACTACTAACCTTTAATCCTATTTACGTCGCTAGATTGCTTTGCCCCTTTTGGTTTTTTAAACCAAAGGGGTGTTTATAATTTTAAGTCTTCTCTCTATATAATCTCTTCTACAAAATTCACAATATCAAACATCTATCATTTTATTATAAGGAGGAATCTCTTATGAGTACAACACAACAGCTAGAGTCGTTTGAGTACTTTAAAGCCCATACCGAGGAGTGGTCAACCAAAGCCAAGGCATCGGGGGAGGAGGTTGTTAATGTTATTGAGCAGAGAAATCAGTATGTTTTAGAGATCTTAAAAGAGCGTCAGCAGACCCAGCGTTTTTTAGATGTGGGGTGTGGTACGGGTGATCTGGTCTGTGCGGTTGCCAAGCAGGGGGTTGAGGCAGTGGGTGTAGATTTTGTTCCCGATATGATTGCTAAGGGGGAGTATCAGGCAAAAACGGAACAACTCGAACATGCACATTTTCACTGTAGTTCTATTTTCGACTTTCCTTGGGAGCCGTTGTCGTTTGATCTGATCTCTGCCAATGGTTTTATAGAGTATATCTCTTATGATGAGTTGAAGCAATTTGTTCATGATGCTTATGGCAGATTACGCGAAGGAGGTTCTCTGGTAATTGGCTCTCGAAATCGTCTTTTTAACCTCTTTTCGCTTAATGCCTTTACCCTATCGGAGCTAGAAGAGGAGCATACACAAGCTCTCTTACGTGAGGCAACCGCATTGGCATCTTCTGAGCCCATAGAGAGCCTTTTCAAGAGCCTTCGACCCGCTCCTTTGCAAAAAGCCAATACCAAACACCCCATCACGGGTATCGAGGTGGCAACACGTTTTCAATATACACCTCTTCAGCTGATGGAGATCTTTATGCCCAAGGGGTTTGAGCTTCTTGAGATATACCCCATTCATATTCATGCCACTCCACCCCTATTTAAAGATAAACACCCCATGGTACATGCGTCAGTTGCCAATCTTTTACAGTCGTATGGTCGGCATCATCGTGAGTTGGTTCCTTTTGCCTCATCGTTTATGTTGCATTTTAAAAAAGAGGTCTAAGACGATGGCACATCTGGTCTCTATTGTAATGTATCACTATGTACGCCCGTTAAAGAGTTCGCGTTATCCCGAGATTAAAGGGCTAGAGCGGGATCTCTTTAAAGAGCAGATTGCCTATATTAAAAAGCACTACAATGTTATCGGTGCCAAAGAGCTTATGGATCGGATTGAGCATGGTACCCCACTGCCCCCTAATGCGTTGATGTTGAGCTTTGATGATGGCTATATTGACCACTTTCTTCATGTCTATCCACTCTTAAAAGAGCAAGGGCTTTCGGCACTCTTTTTCCCACCTGCTAAGTCAATTTTAGAGCATCAGGTTTTGGATGTGAATAAGATCCACTTTGTGCTTGCTAGCGTAGCCAATAAGGGAAAGCTACTCGAAGAGATCCATACCATGTTGGATCAGAACCGTCACCTCTACGATCTTGAGAGCAATGAGCACTATTGGCAACGACTCGGTAGAGCCAACCGTTTTGATAGTGCAGAGGTGGTTTTTATTAAGCGTATGTTACAACGGGAACTTCCCATGCCGTTACGCCAGAAGATTGTTGATCAGCTCTTCTGTAGGCATGTTACCTCGGATGAGGTTGCATTTGCTCAAGAGCTCTATATGAACATGGATCAGATTGCACATCTACAACGCGATGGGATGTATATTGGTAATCATGGTTTTAATCACCACTGGTTAAATGCCATAGCTCAAGAGGAGCAAGCACAAGAGATTGAACTGTCGCTTCGTTTTTTGGATCGTTTGGGGGCCGATACAGATCGTTGGATTATGTGTTATCCTTATGGTGCTTATAATGCGTCGCTTTTATCTCTGCTTCACAAGTATGGGTGTGTGGCAGGATTAACCACACAAGTGGGGATCTCTAATCTTCAACATGATAACCCTTTAACTCTACCACGTCTAGATACCAATGATCTGCCCAAAGATGCTTGTGCTAAGCCCAATTTATGGACGCAACAGGCGATCAGTGCGTAAGGGAGATCTTGCCTTTGGTACAGATCATGTGTCCTGATGTATCAATATAGACAAGTGAAGGGGAGAGGGTCGCCCCCATGGAGCGTGCTTTGGCATGGTCATGTTCGATTAGGAGCTGAGATCTTGGACTTTGATAGAGTTCTAAAAAAGGTTCAGCCATGGGGGCTTCTTTTAGCAGTGAGGAGAGTGTTTGATGCTCTTTTGTAAGCACAGTTTTGAGGTAACGCATCGCTTGTGCTTCTCCCCAGAGGGTACGAACGGTAATAAAGGCACGAAATCGGGGAGCTTTGGCACTCTGGAGGTGATCCCCATAGAGGAGTATTTCACACTTTAGGGGGTCGTTTTGGAATGCTTCCTCTATGGTGGCAAAGTGCGTTAGGGTATCGGCTTTCCATGGATCAAGAACAAAGATATAACGTGCTAGAGTAGAGGATTTAGAATCCACCAAACCCTCCAAAATCCATGGCTTGAAAGTTGGGATCACTGTATCCAAACTGTGCCGAGGTACTACGCAACATGGTAATGTCCATCTTAGGGTCAATCCCCTGAGGACAGACCGCCGTACACTCGCCACAGAGGGTACAGTCCCAGATCCCATTGGTTTGAATCTTATCCACAATGGTCTGAATATTGCCTTCGCGTGGGTCGGTGCTGTATCGGTAGGCTCGGGTCAAGACAAAAGGTCCCATAAAGTCGGGATTGACCTCTAAAACGGGGCAGGCAGAGTAGCAGGAGTCACACAAAATACAGTCACTCTGTTTGGCACTCAGTGCCACCGCTTGCGGTGTAATAAGGCTCTCTTTTGGGTCATGAAGCCATGTGGTTGCTTGTTTTAGTTTGGCATGAGCGGGTTGTTTATCGACCTTGAGATCACGTAAGTGTGGGTGGTGGTTGAGCGGTTCGATAAGATCTTGATCTTTTGGGGTATAGGCACAAGCGAGTTGCTCTTTTCCGTTGACCCGTACCGCACACGCACCACAAATACCTGAACGACACCCCGAATCGAAGGTAAGGGTTGGGTCTTGGTGCTGTTTTATGTGATAGAGGGCTTTGAGTAGGGTAATGCCTTCAAATGGAACCGTAAAGCTTTGGGTTGTTTTGTCACGTTGAATGGTTAGTTGCATGGGGATACCACCTTAATCAGTTTGCTCTGTAGTACGTTGTTCTCTAGCCAGTAGCAGGCGTGGGCTCTAAAGAGTGCATCATCCTCTTTGGGAAAGGCGGGTTTATGGTGGGCTCCACGGCTCTCATCACGAACCAGTGCGGCATCGAGTACCACTTCACCAATCTCTAAGAGGTTTTGAAACTGTAAAAAATCGATCAGGTTGCTGTTTTGGGTGCGTGATTTGTCGCCAATACCCATGTTGTCAAGATCTGCACGAATAACACGAAGCTCATTTAAGAAGTTATTGAGCTCTTGATTGTCCCGAACAATGCCCGCATATCGATAGAAGTCTGAACCCAGTTGGGCTTGGATCTCATAGAAGTTTTTTTCCCATGGGTACTCCTCAAAGAGCGAATCGATATAGGCTTGATCTTTATGCTCTTGAGGGTGAGGAGTGTTTGGGTTGGAACTGTTTTTAGCCATAGATATGGCGTGTTGAGCAGCTTTGGCACCCAGAGCAATAATCTCCAATAGTGAGTTTCCTCCCAAGCGATTGGCTCCATGGATCTTGGCATTACTACACTCACCTACGGCATAACAGTGTGAAAGTCCTGTCACTTGAAGATGCTCATTAACATCAATACCCCCCATGGTGTAATGAGCGACGGGTTTAATGGGGATCAGTTCGGTAATGGGATCTACCCCTTCATGGAGGCGTGCAAGGTGAATCTCTTGGGGCATCAGCTCAAGAAGTTTCTCTTTGCCGAGGTGTCGAAGATCTAAAAAGACCGCTTCACCTTGGTTGATCTGTTCAAAAATAGCCCGTGCTACCACATCTCTAGGAAGCAACTCATCAACAAATCGTTCCCCTTTACGGTTAATAAGGTAGCCCCCTTCACCTCGGGCACTCTCACTAATAAGGGTTGCAGAGCTTTTAAGTGCGGTGGGGTGAAACTGAACAAACTCCATATCGCTAATCCATCCTCCTGCACGTAAAACTGCGGCAATACCATCACCTGTGGCTCCCTCGCTGTTGGTGGTAAAGTTTTTATAGAGTGCACCATAGCCTCCTGTTGCAATCAGTGTGGTATTGGCATAGATCGCACGTACTTTGCCTTGGGTAGTGTCCCAAAAGGTTGCACCCAAGACCTGTTGATCTGCTACAATAAGGTTGAGTAAAAAGAGATTCTCTTCAACGGGAATCTCTGCTTTGAGTAGATTATCATAAAGGGTATGCAGGATCTTAAGCCCTGTGTAGTCTTGGGCATAGCAGGCACGTTTGCTTGAGGCTCCTCCTAGCTGTCGTTGGGCTACTTTGCCTGCTTGGGTACGATCAAAAGGAACGCCCAGTTGATCGAGCCATGCAATGGTTTCTGGGGCTTGGCTACAGAGCTGTTCGACCATCTGAGGGTTGCAGAGACCATGAGATGACTTGAGGGTATCTTCTATATGGGCTTGGATAGAATCGGGTGTAATGTTGCCCAGTGCTGCGTTGATACCTCCTTGAGCCATGCTTGTTTGTGCGGTGGTAGGGGAGGCTTTGCCCACCACCATAACCGTTGCGTTTTCTTTGTGGGCATGGAGTGCGGCAGAGAGTCCTGCCCCTCCTGCTCCAATAATGAGTAGGTCTACCATTGTGTTCTCTCCCTGAGGTTAAAAGTAGTTCAATTTATCTAGAGAATACTTTGGTTTTGCTGTGAAAGATGGCTCTTTGGATGATTTTGGATTGAGTTGTATCGCAGAGGATAAAAGATGAGATGCTTTAGCGTGATTTTTATGGTCAAAGGAGGAGAAAGATTTAAAATATATTCAATTCTATGGCTAAAACATCTCGACAGAATATACATATTCAATTCTTTTTTATATCAAAAGGAGCGTATGGCTTAAAGATATATTCTGTTGAGATAATTATAGCACATAAAATTAATATTAATAGCAAAACTAGAAAAAAAGTTTAAAAAAACTTTAAATTTCAAGTAGCTTTTAGTGAAAAATGTTGGATCTCATGAGAGATCCAATCGCCAATGTTTAAAATTATTAAATCCCATAAAATAGACTACTCCAAAGCCAAAAATTGCTCTATGTTCTGTAGAATTCCTGCCAAAAGTTTTTGACGTGCCTCAATGCTTGCCCATGCGATATGAGGGGTAATAAGTAGGCGTTCAGGGTGAGGGAGTTCTAACAGTGGGTGATTGGATGCCATGGGCTCTTGGCGTAAAACATCGAGACCAACATAGATCTCTTGGGTGGCAAGTGCCTGTGCTAGATCGATCTCATTGATGATGCCACCCCGTCCAAGGTTTAGTAAGATGGCTCCATTTTTGAGTAGGTGTAGATTGCTCTGATTAATGAGGTTTTCAGTTTTATTATTGAGTGGAGCATGAATGGAGATAATATCACACTCACTCAAGAGGGTTTTGAGCTCAGAGTGGTGATAATCATTGATGCGGTTCTCTCCTGAGGTGGAGTAGTAGTGAATGGTTGCACCAAAACACTCCGCAACCTTTGCCACACTACGACCGATGGTTCCAAGCCCAATAATCCCCCATGTTTTTCCCTGAATCTCATAAAAGGGTCTAGAGAGATCGGTAAAGAGCCCCGATTGGCTCCACGCCCCTTGTTGAACATGTTCATGGTAGTGTTGAAGATGTTCAAGTAGATAGAGTGCCATGGCAAAAGTGTGTTGCACCACACTCTGTGTCGAGTAGCCTTGGACATTTTTGACCACAATGCCCAGCTCTTTGGCGGCATCAAGGTCAACATTGTTCATTCCCGTAGCGGCAATACAGATGAGTTTGAGCTCTTTGGCTTGGTTCATGAGCTCTCGATCAATAACCACCTTATTGGTAATAACAATCTGGGCATCTTTAATCCGTTCATATCGCTCATCGGGGGCAGTGGTGGGGTAGATGGTCAGCTCACCATAGGTTAAGAGTTGGCTAAGGTCGAGATCATCACCGAGTGTCTTTTGGTCTAGTAATACAATGTTCATCTAAATACTCCTATTTTGAGCCCACTATCTTAACATAAAAAGGATCCAAATGTGAAGTTTAAAGTTACATTTTATTCTGAAAAAAAAATTAAAACTGCTATACTTCTAGGTATGAAAACGCTACATATCTATCCCACCTCTCGATCGATTCGTCATGTAAAAGCCCGTTACAGAGCGGAAAACCGTCTGCTTCCTACCTTGATGCGTATTGATGAGTTTGAACATCGCCTAATGCTCTTGCCTAATCTAAAGATGGTTGATCCTCTTTTACGTCAACTTCTGCTTCGAGAAGCTTCTCATTTTGAGGCATTTGAGTCACTTAAAATCAATCGTGATCTTGTACGCTTCTTTACCAAAGGTGAAGCGATTTTTAAGTTTTTTGAGGAGCTAAGCCATGAGGAGGTGAGTTTTGATGCTTTGATGGATGCCGATGCCTATGCAGAGTTTGGTGAGCATATAGAGATTCTAGCTACCCTTCAGGATCGTTATGAGGAGATCTTAGCGACAAAAGGGTTGACCGATCGTCTCTTTTTGCCCAAAATCTATCAGATCAATCGGGCATTTATCGATCAGTATGATCGGTTTGAGTTCCATCTAGAGGGTTCACTCAGCCATTTTGAGTTGAACCTGCTCGATCAGGTAGCCAAACATAAGCCTCTGATTGTGCATCTTCAGACGAGTCGGTTTAACCGTAAGCTCCAAGAGCGTTTTGCCAAGCGTGGGATTGTGTTGCCCTCAGAGGGCATGGTTTCGTTTGATCTACAGAGTAGAGCGATCCTTTCGGTTGATTCGACTCCATCAAAGATCTCGGCTCAAGTCTGGCATGTTCAGGAGCGTCTAGAGCAGATTCCACTGCTGTTGGTGGCGGTACAGCAGATGGTCAATGAGGGGATTGATCCCGATCGTATTGTGGTGATCTTACCCGATGAGCGGTTCAAAGAGCAGCTACAACTCTATGATAGGTTCAAAAACTTTAACTTTGCAATGGGGTTTGATTATGCCAAAGAGGAGTGCTTTAAGCGTCTTGAGGCGATCTACCATTATGCTAAAAGCTTCTCCAAAGAGAGCCGAGAGTTGCTGTTAAAGTATGGTGTTATTCAGGAGTATCTCGATGGTTTATCCTTCTCTCAATCGGTTGGGGTGGAGCAGTTTTTCGAGATGCTAGAGCCTGTAGGATTGGATCTAGAACGAGATATGGTAGCCGAGCAGAGAATACGCTTTGGACGAATCTTTACCCAAGTGCATCACCCTTTGAGCACATGGCTCTTTTTATGGCTCAATGCCCTTAAAGGGCTTAGTCTTGATGATGTCCGTGGTGGAAAAGTAACCGTTATGGGGGCACTAGAGACCCGTGGTGTTGCCTATGACGGGGTGGTTATTGTGGATTTTAACGATGGGGTGGTTCCTGCCATTCCTGCCAAGGATGCTTTTTTGAACTCTTCGGTGCGTCAGTTTGCCAATCTCCCAACCAAGAGCGATCGTGAGGCACTCCAAAAACAGCTCTATAAGCGTATTTTAGAGCAGGCAAAGCGTGCCACCATTATCTACGCATTGGGAGATAATCGTACCCCTGCTGGCTATCTGTATGAGTTGGGGTTAGGGTTAGGAGATCCTAAGCGTGCGAATCTTCAGTTACTCTACCCTCAAGTATCCAAGATATCAAAACCCATCGATCCTATTATTAAAAATTTTGATGCACGTACCATTACATGGTCGGCAACCCGCCTTAAGATCTTTTTGAGTTGTAAACGCAAATACTACTACCATTATGTTCAACAACTCAAAGCTCCCCAAGAGGAGATTAATGAAGGACGGGTATTGCACGAGATACTCGATAAGCTCTTTGCTGAGGATGAGCAGTTTTCTGATGCAATTGCGATGCAAAAACGGTTGGACTACTTTTTAGAGGAGCATCCACAACTTCGTGGAAACGATCCCAAGTTACACTACCTCAAAGCACTTTGGAGAGCCAAGTTTAAACCCTTTATTGAAACACAGTTAAGGCACTTTAGTGCAGGGTGGCGGGTGATGAGACGAGAGATGCCCATTGGTGGAACCATAAGAGGCGTTCCCTTTAAGGGGACAGTTGATCGTATCGATCAGACCGATACGGCTACTTTGGTACTCGATTATAAAAGTGGATCCATCACCCAAGCCAATCGGAGTAAACATCTGGATAAATTGACCGATTTTCAGATGAGTATCTATGCACGTTTGTTGGAGGGAAGGGTACAAAATCTTTCGTTGGCGTTTGTTGAGGTACTTAATGGTGGCAAAATCACCCCCGTAGTAGCATTAGAAGAGAAGAGCGAGCTTTTGGATGAGAAGATTCAAGAGCTTTTAAGTATTACAGAGCTTAACTGCTTGCGTACCGAAGAGGTGAGTCAATGTCAATATTGTGACTATCGACTCTTGTGTGAGCGGGGTGAGTACCTCTAGCGTAGGGCGATGCCTTCGCGGAAGCCCTCATCCACAAAACTAGTAAGAGACTCTTCGAGCTCATCAATGGCAGCACGTCCTTGTAGTTTCATGACAATACGGTTCTCTTCAGGCTCAATCAAAAAGACCGTCGGGGTTCCAAAGGCATTGAGTCCCGAAGGGAGTGCTTCGTGGTCGGTGTTGATTTTGACGGCTTTGGTGTGTTGGTTGACCATCTTTTTAATGTGATTATTGTGTTCAAGCATCTCGTTAAGCTCACTACAGGGGTGGCAGTTGGAGGCTTCGACTTTGACAAGCAGATATTTGTGTTCTTTGATCGCTAAAGCTTTTGCCTGTTTGAACTCACGATACTCAATATCTGGAATATAGGGAATGGGTGCCTCTTGGATCTGTTTGGTGGCAATATTAAGATGGTGATCGAGCTTTTTTTGCTCTTGAACCTCTTCTATAGAGCTGTGGATGCTCTCGAGTACCTCAAAGGTCTCAATACCCACCATGGCAGAGAGAATCAGCTCCTCCTCGGTTGGAGTACCCGCAGATTGAGTTAGGTTGGTTTCTTGGTTAGCTTGAATGGGTGTGGACGCATTCCCAAAACTAAGTAGGGGTGCAAGCATCAAGATCGAGATATATCGCATGGTACAAGATTCCTTTTATTTATTAAAGTGATAAAGAAACTTTATAGCAAAGAGGTTAACCTTCTGTTAATGGAGAGTTAAAGTGTGATTAAATTGTGAGAGTAGTCTGGTTTATACAATCTAAAAGGGTCAAAAAGCGAGAAAAAGATCTTAAGGCTTGGAAAATAGCCTTTGGTGTTAATGAATTATTTTTATTTGAATGGAAGAGAAATCAATTTATAATGTGGCAAGAAAAGGATAAAGGATGATTGAGTGAGTGGAGCGTTTAAACCCTATTTGGCATACTCTGCAAGTGCGGGGAGTGGAAAGACTTTTGCGTTGAGCGTGCGTTATGTGGCACTGCTCTTTTTGGGGGTTGATCCCCGTACTATTTTGGCAGCAACCTTTACCAACAAAGCAGCAGCCGAGATGAAACAACGGGTCATTAACTCGTTGGTGCATCTGCGGAGTAATCCAATTTTTTTGGATCAAATTGTGGTTCAGACAGGATTGACTCGAGAGGAGATTCTTGAGCGACAGCCTGCAGTTTTAGAGCATTTTCTTAGCTCTTCAAACTTTATTGTTACGCTAGATAGCTTTTTTACCTCTATTTTACGTTCGGCTTCTCTCTATGTGGATCTAGAGCCTGACTTTGTTACCAAAGAGATTGACCCCAAAGAGAAAGAGCGTTTCTTCTTGGACGAGATTCAAGCCAATGGTATGCTTATGGAGCTGGTGCATCTGGTGATGAATATTGAGGATAAACGTTTTTTAAAAATCTTTGAGTTGATGCAGAACTTTTACAAGATCGATCCACTGCTACCTACACAGGAGTATTCATGGGAGGAGATCTATCCCCTTGAGGAGCAGATTGACCAAAAGCGTGAGCAGATGTATGCTCTGCTGTTAGAGGTTAAAGCATCAAAAAGTGCATTGGGTAACTTTATGCCTCTTAGTGTCAAAGATCTTTTTAAGAAGCCACTCTTTAAAAAAGAGTCGCTTCTAGAACACAACCATTACCGTAAAGCGGTAGAGAAAAATCCTCAGATTGAGGAGGAATTTCTACAGATAAAGGGACTTTTGGGACGATGGGCACGCCTGAAGGAGTCACAGCTTTTGCACCATCTTTTTTTGGTCTTTTCCTATTATAAGAATGCCAACATTGGGATGGCAAAGCAGTTGGGGGTCTTGAGTTTTGATGATCTGAGTTACTTTACCTATCGTCTGTTGCATGAGAGCATTAATCGTGAATTTCTCTACTTTAAAATCGATAGCCGTTTCCACCATATTCTGCTCGATGAGTTTCAAGATACCTCCACGCTACAGTTTCTTTTACTCAAACCTCTGATTGATGAGATCTTTGCAGGGGTAGGACAAGAGGAGTTTAAGAGCTTTTTCTATGTGGGGGATACCAAGCAGTCGTTGTATCGTTTTCGTGGAGGGGTTGAAGCCCTCTTTGGGGCAGTGGCATCGAATTATGGTATCGAGATCGCTCAGATGCAGACAAATTACCGCAGTGCCAAACAGATAGTAAAAGCGGTAAACCGCTGGTTTGAACCATCGATGGAGGGGTTCTATCCTGCAGCGTATCGAGAGGATGCTTCAGAAGGGTATGTTGAAGTGGTGGTCTCAGATGAGCTCATTGATACCGCCTTAGAGAAGTTGATGTGGCTGCTTGATCGTGGAGCAAAGCTAGAGGATATTGCTTTTTTAGTCTCAACCAATAAAGATGGAACCACCCTTCAAGAGGCGTGTTATGCCAAAGGAGTTGCAACCCGACTCAAGACCTCGAGTTCACTTAAGCATACTGCCAAGATCGCAGCACTAGTAGCAATGGTACGGTATCTTTTTAATGGAGAAGAGCTGGATTCACGGGCACTTTTAGAGCGGGTAAGGGTAGAAGAGGTAGATCTGAGCTGGTTTAACCATTTTATGGATCCGCTGGAGGTACTGCATCGTCTAATTGGAGAGTTTGGTTACTTTCAATCGGATCTGAATCTGCTAAAACTGTTGGAGTTTGCAGGGGAGTTTTCGGATATTGCTACGTTTTTAGAGGAGTTTGAGCACTCCTCTATTGATGTTGCTTCTCATACCAAAGAGGGGGCAATGATTATGACCATTCATGGCTCTAAGGGGTTGGAGTTTGAGCATGTTATTGTTCTAGATCGTTTTAAAAAGAGTGTGGGGGATCGGTCTGTTTTACTTTATGATTACGATCAAAACCTACATGTAAAGCAGATTTTTTATAAGATGCGGGGAAGAGAAGCCTTTGATCCCGAGTATGCACGACTGCTTAAAGAACAACAAGCTTTGGTTAAAAAAGATCAGATGAATGTACTCTATGTTGCCTTAACCCGTGCAATCGAGAGCATGGTGGTGATCTGCAAATCAAAAGATTCAATTTTTGCACCACTTGGGTTAACTCAAGAGGTTGTAGGAAGGCTTGCTATTGTCTCCTCTAGCTCTGTTGAAGCGGTCGTAGAAGAGGAGGTGGTACCACTAAGTAACTACGGAATACAAGAGGTGGGTTCTAATGGTTCCGAGGAGCCACAGGATCATCAAGCGATGCTCTTTGGAACAGCACTGCACTATACCTTGGAGATGCTGTATCATTTTGATCTAGATTCACTAGCAGAGGCACTTCTTGCAACGCAAAACCGTTTTGGTCTGATGCTTGATGAGGTTGACCTGTCTGCCATTGAGCAACGGGTACGAAATCTTTTAGAGGATGTGGAATTTCTTTCACTTTTAGAGGGGGCAACGCTCTTTAAGGAGCAGTCGTTAAGTTTTAATGGAGAGTTTAAGCAGATCGATCTGCTCTTAGAGAAAGAAGAGGAGATGGTGGTAGTCGATTATAAGAGTTCAACCAAGTTTCAATATAAACATGAAAAGCAGGTAAGAGAGTATATGCAAGCGATTGAAGAGATCACCCAAAAGCCTACACGTGGAGTGGTGGTCTATTTGCTTGAAGAGGGAGTTGTGTTGCACAATGCTGAAATAAAATAGTTTTTAAACTTAAATTTAGCTTAATTTAAACAAAATATAAGATTAACACTGTATACTTCGCCCACCAAAGCCAAAAGGCTTATACTATTTCAAGGAAAATTACATGAAATTGACATCTGTAATGAAACCTCATGAAGTGCAAAGAGATTGGATTCTTATTGACGCTGAGGGAAAAACATTTGGTCGTATCTTAACCGACGTTGCTACTTATTTACGAGGTAAACATAAGCCTTCATTCACTCCTAATGTTGATTGTGGTGATTATGTTGTAATTATCAATGCTGAAAAAGCGGTCTTCTCTGGAAATAAAATGAACACCAAAGAGTATTTTACTCACTCTGGTTATTTTGGGTCTACTAAGAGCAAAAAATTGGATGAGATGTTGGAGTCTAACACTGAGAAGCTTTATAAATTAGCCGTTAGAGGGATGCTTCCAAAGACAACACTAGGGCGTGCGATGCTTAAAAAACTTAAAGTTTATGCAGGACCAGAGCACCCACATACAGCACAAATTAACAAAGGAGCATAAGAATGGCGAACACTATCTATGCAACAGGAAAAAGAAAATCAGCAATCGCTAAAGTATGGTTAACTCCAGGAAATGGTGAGATCCTTATTAATGGTAAAACATTAGATGAGTGGTTGGGTGGACATGAGACACTTAAGATGAAAGTAAGACTCCCTCTTGAAGCGACCAAGCAACTTGAAGCGGTTAATATTAAAGCATCAACCCTTGGTGGTGGTTATTCTGCACAAGCAGATGCTGTTAAACATGGAATTACTAAAGCGTTGGTAGAGTATGAGCCATCATTTAGAGCGATCTTGAAGCCTATGGGTCTTCTTACTCGTGACTCAAGAGTGGTTGAGCGTAAGAAACCAGGTAAGAAAAAAGCAAGAAGATCTCCACAGTTCTCAAAAAGATAGTCATTATCTTCTTTTGGAAAAAGTTCTCTCTTTTGGGAGGCTTTTTCTACCTTTAAAAACTTCTCTATTTTATCCCTTTTTTTACTTAATACACTACTATTTTTTTTCTCTTATTGATACTTTTTCCTCTTTCTGTGTTGTTTAAATCTACTCTTTAATGTGTTGTTTTATAAAAAAATGTCTCTTTTTTCACAAGGTATATTTAAATTGATTTAACAAATTTATCTAATATATTATTTTAATATATAATTAAGTTTATATAAATTTCACATTTGTTACTATTTTTAGGCTAAAGTTAAATCATTAAAATGGTTTTTGCTGTAAAGATTTACTTAAGATAATAAGACTAATAGTATATAAGGAGAAAAACGTGAATAGAAGAGCAAATAATTTTTTAGGGGATCAGCAATGATTACCAAAGTGATCAAACCCTCACTAATAGCATTTATGTTGTTAAGTGGTGCTTCGGCAGCACTCTATGCGGTCGATACCGATACCGATTCGGATGGGATTGTTGACAGCATTGACCTTGATGATGATAATGATGGAATCCTAGATACGGTTGAGGTTAGCTGTACCGAAGATGGTGTGGTTGATCTTAGTGCGTACAATGGTGAAGAGCCTGCAGAGGATGTTATTAATAATAATGATATTATGATTGGTTCTTCTAAAGTAACGTTGACCTATACCATGTTTGGTGATGCTCAACTTAGTACCAATGATATCTCGGATACCCACTATGAAGGGGAGGTGGGAATTCACTTTGGACACTCTTCTGGAGATACTGCAGATTATAATAACCGTATGGAAGTACGGTTGGACTTCTCTGAGCCCATTGAGGGGTTAAAGTTCCAGATCAATGATATTGACTATGGCGATACAGCGATTGTTAATGCGTATGATGGTGCAGGTAATCTTATTGAGCTCTCTACAGATATCTTTAGTACTGAGAATAGGACGGTTGTCAATTATGATGGTGGAAACCAGTTCTCCGCTGAAGATGGAAGTTCGAGTGATACTCATGATGGAACGGTCTATCTTGATTATGGCTCCAATGTGGTCTCTTATGTGGTAATTCAATATTACGATACAAGTTCAAGTGGAACCATGACCATCGCAGTTATTGGTGGAAACAGTTGTAGCCCTGATTCAGATTTTGATGGGGATGGAATTTTGAACCATTTAGATCTGGATTCAGATAACGATGGTATTCCCGATAACGTTGAAGCCCAAACCACTTTGGACTATAAAGCACCCTCGGGAATCGACAGTGATGAGGATGGAGTAGATGATAACTATGCAGGAGGCTTAAGCCCTGTAGATACTGACGGTGATGGTGCTGCGGATTATCTGGATTTGGATTCGGATAACGAAGGGGATAACGATACCCTCGAAGCTGGAACCACCACCAATGCTGGTGCAGATACCACCATTGATACCACGTATAGTAATGTCAATTTTGGTATTGATGATCCTGCTACCCTACCCAACACACAAAACAGCTCAACCGAGGAGGTCGATTATCGAGATGCTACCATCTCGTCGACAACGGATGATGACAATACCGATACCACAACCAATACCTCTACAGGAGATACCGATGGCGATGGGATTGATGATGTGGATGATATTGATGATGATAACGATGGAATCTTGGATACAGTTGAGGGAAAAGGTGATATCGCACTTAATAATGCAGGATTTGAAGATCCTGTAATTGATGCAGGAACCAATGCCCTTTTGGATGCTTCAGCTGTCCCTTATTGGGATACTACGGCTTCGGATAATACCATTGAGCTCTGGTCAGATGGTTTCTTGGGAGTTCCTGCAGATACAGGGGCACAGTTTGCTGAGTTAAATGCCTATGAGGTAGCTTCTCTCTATCAAGATATTGAGACCAAACCAGGAATGGTCATTACATGGAGTGTGGCACACCGAGGACGAGATGGTACTGATGTGGCAACGGTAAGTATTGGTAGTCCTACAGGTACGTTGAGTGTAGAAGAGACCATGAGTGATTCCAACGATGCGTGGGGACACTATAGTGGAACTTATGTGGTACCAGAGGGGCAAACTGTGACCCGATTCTCATTTGATTCAGTGAGTGCTGCAGGAGGAGATGACACCATTGGAAACTTTATTGATAGTTTCACAATCTCATGGACAGATCTAGATAGTGATGGTGATGGGATTCCCAACCATTTAGATTTAGATTCTGATAACGATGGTATACCTGATAACGTCGAAGCCCAAACCACAGCGAATTATACGGCTCCAACCGCAGTGAGCAGTGATGGTAGTTATGCCAACTTTACCCCTGTTGATACCGATGGCGATGGGATCGAGGATTATTTAGATCTTGATTCGGATAACGATGGATTAACCGATCGTAACGAGAGTGGATTAACCCTAGGAAGCAGTGTGGGGATCAATGGATTGGATGATGCAGTTGATACGAGTGATGATTATAGTGATCCAAACGGTATTGTCAATGATCCTTCGGTAGATCTTCAGGATCTTGACAAGGGAACATCGGATGATGATGCCGATGTGGATTATCGAGATATCGATCTTGATGCCTCTGCACCTGTAATTTTAGATCATAATGGAACGGTTGATATTGCAGAAACATTTGGACTTGACCTACTTGCAGGAGCCACCGATGCCGATGGGGATACCATTGTTTTAAGTACCATTAATGGAGTTGCTCTAACAGGAAGTGCTCAAGAGATTACGGTTCCTAATGGTGTGGTAAATATTGCTGATGATGGAAATATGACGTTTGTTCCCAATGCGGTTGGTGTAAGTGAATTCCCTTATGAGGCAACCGATGGAACCAGTACGGTTGAAGCCAAAGTAACCATTAGGGTAACGATTGATACCGATGGCGATGGTTTTAGTGACGATATTGACCTCGACGACGACAATGATGGAATTTTAGATACGGTAGAGGGCAACGAGACCGATAGCGATGGAGATGGGATTGTAAACAGTTTGGATCTTGATAGTGATAACGATGGAATCCCCGATAATGT
>Ga0256828_1001021_pt1 | contig 18046 bp, 16 predicted proteins | sample CV88metaG_FD_185993 | JGI IMG/M metagenome (GOLD analysis project Ga0256828, IMG submission 185993) | Hydrothermal vent microbial communities from East Pacific Rise, Pacific Ocean - CV88 | ecosystem: Environmental > Aquatic > Marine > Hydrothermal vents | place: Pacific Ocean: East Pacific Rise...
GTAGATGAGACTATTGCATTTACATTCAATCTCTCTCCTTTCTCTTTAAGAGACAAGACTTTTCAGGACAAGTTTTTTGCTTACCTGGAAAAGAAAAATATTGATCCTTCCCGTTTGATCATAGAACTTTATGAGAGAAAAGCACACCATAATCTCAGCAGCTATCTTAAGACACTCAATACTTTCAGATCCAAAGGTATTCGTATTGCCATTGACAACTTCGGCTCTTCCAATGCCTCTATGGAGTACATGAAACATTTTAAATTCGATCTTGTACAGTTTGACAGGGATTATGTCACAAAACTTGATGATACAAATACCCATGCCATGCTGAGCTCTCTGGTCAAGATGTCAAAAGACCTGCATATTACCACCGTAGCAAAATGGGTCGATAATGAATCACAAAAAAGTAAACTAAAAACACTCGGTATTGACTATCTGCAAGGATTCGGCATTGCCAAACCCATTACAGAAAAAACACTTATTAACAGATATAACTAAAGGATACAAATGAAATACGGCGAAAAAGAGATACAGGAATTTGATATAAATGCTAAAGAGAACTTCTGGCCGAATGAACATGAGAAGAACTATACCATCAACATAGAACTACCGGAGTTCATGTGCTTGTGCCCACGTTCAGGATATCCTGATTTTGCAACATTGAAACTCTCGTATGTTCCCGATAAAAAAGTCATTGAACTCAAAGCACTCAAACTCTACATAAATTCATTCATGTATAGACATATTTCACATGAAAATTCAGCAAATGAGATCTATGATGCACTCTATAGCAAACTAGCGCCAAAGTCCATGAAACTCATTGCAGACTTCAATCCCAGAGGGAATGTACATACTGTTATAGAGATAGACAGTTCAAACAACTAAAATATGACAATTTGTCATATTTCTAACCTCTCTTCTAAAAATCTATTATCATATCACCATTATATATACTAAGGATACCGATGATAGATTTTCATGAAGTGATGCAAAGAATAAAAAAAATTCTCTCAATCCAAACCAAAAAAGAGAAAATACTGGATAAAGATATTGCTTTAGCACTTCAACTTGATCCCCAATACTATGCAGTCATAAAAAAACGTAAAAAAATCCCTTTTGAATCCATTGCATACTTTTCTCACTCCCATAAGCTGAATATGAACTGGATACTTTTAGCACAAAAACCTCAATATTTGACCTAAAAGAATTTTATAGCTATAATTAATTGCTACAAATTCATAAATAAAGGAAGAAGAATGAGCAAAAGAGATGAAAAAATAGAGCACTATACTGCTGAGGCTAAAAAACTTGGTTTAAGCGTATCTGCTGACCTTATTGCAAAAGTAACTGCAGGACTGGGTCCATCTATCTATAAAAAGGACAGTGAGACTGTATCATGTTCTCAAGCTTCAGAACTTGAAACAGTAAAAAAGAATTTTTTACAAAAAAAGCTTGGTTTGGCTGCAGATGATGCCAAATTTGATGCTGCTATCAAAAAAGTCTGTGAAGCGATGGGAACATCAAACAGAAATAAATACAGAGCACTCTTTTATGCAATGCTTACTAAAGAGTTCAACAAAGAATCTGTTTACGCATAACAGTTAAAAGAAGTTTTATATCCTAATAAAGAGGATATACTTCTTCTGCTCATCATTTTTACCAAATCCTACAATCTCCATATCCTTGTATTGAACATTTACATCCATTCTAAGCTCATACATCATTTTATCCATGTCAGATATCAACAGAGGGGGAATAAGTTCACCTATGGTCAATTTTGATCCACTGCCATCTATTTTAAAGATCAATTGTCGCTTCTGCTCATCCAATATAGTAATATTTAAAGGTGCCTCTCCGGCATAGATCAGTTTCTCATTATCATTTTCATCCGTTTTCAACAATCCGGCTGTCATCACATACGCTTCATGGTTGCCTATCTGTTCTCTAACATTTTCAATGAGATCTATGATGAATTTCATTTTTTTCCTTTAAATACTATTATATGCTAATTTACAATTAAAATAGAATAATATTTATTTTTAGAAATAGTTAAAGATTTTTTTGAGTTGTACTTAGATTTATGGGTTTGAGTAAAGGAGCTTACAGATGGTAAGTGACTGCACTCATCCCATAAAGATGAGTGCAAATCAAAGAAATATTAGCTATTTCTCTTTTCGATAATTTCTTTGGCTACATTCTGCGGCACTTCTTCATAATGATCAAATTCCATAGCATATGTCGCACGACCTTGAGTCATTGAACGTAGGTCAGTTGAGTAACCGAACATTTCTGAAAGTGGTACGAACGCGTTAACGATCTTGTTACCGGCTCTGTCATCCATACCGGAAACTTGACCTCTTCTTTTAGCAACATCACCGATAACATCACCCATGAAGTCTTCAGGTACTTCAACTTCAACTTTCATCATTGGCTCAAGGATCACAGGGTTTGCTTCTCTTGCACCTTCACGGAATCCCATAGAACCTGCAAGTTTAAACGCCATTTCAGATGAATCGACATCATGGTAAGAACCATCATAAAGTGTTACTTTTACATCTTCAACAGGATAACCTGCCTGGATACCTCTTTGCATTGCTTCCTGAATACCTTTGTTAACCGGTTGAACAAACTCTTTTGGTACAACCCCACCTTTGATCTCATCAACGAACTCATAACCAAATCCTGGCTCTTGTGGCTCGATCTTAAGATAAACGTGACCGAATTGTCCACGACCACCAGACTGTTTTGCATACTTATACTCTTTGTTTACCGCTTTTCTAATCGTTTCACGGTAAGCAACCTGTGGAGCACCGACTTCTGCTTCAACTTTGAACTCTCTTTTCATTCTGTCTACAAGAATTTCAAGGTGAAGTTCACCCATTCCTGAGATGATCGTTTGACCGGATTCTTCATCTGTAGCCACACGGAAAGATGGATCTTCTGCCGCAAGTTTACCAAGTGCAAGTCCCATTTTTTCCTGGTCAGCTTTTGTTTTAGGCTCAACAGCAACAGAGATAACCGGATCCGGGAAATCCATTCTTTCAAGTACAACTTTATCTTTATCTGAACAAAGAGTATCACCGGTAGTTGTATTTTTAAGACCAACAACCGCACCGATCTCACCAGCATAGATCTCAGATACTTCTTCTCTTTTGATCGCATGCATTTTCATGATACGACCAACACGCTCTTTTTTCTCTTTTGTGGAGTTAAGTACATAAGAACCTGATTCTAATGAACCTCTATACACACGGATAAATGTCAACTGCCCTACAAACGGGTCAGTCATGATTTTAAATGCTAGTGCTGCAAATGGTCCGTTATCTGTAGATTCAACAGTCACTTCAACATCTTCATCTTCCATTTTAGTACCCTTGATCGCAGGTGCTTCTACCGGAGATGGTAAATAATGTACAACCGCATCAAGAAGTGTTTGAACACCTTTGTTCTTAAATGCTGTACCAGGAAGCATCGGAACTACATGCATGTTGATACATGCTGCTTTAATACCAGCCATGATCTCTTCAGTTGTAAGCTCCTCTCCTTCCATATATTTTTCCATAAGTTCTTCGTTACCGTCAACTTCAGAGATACCTTCTATCAGTTTTTCTCTGAACTCTTCAGCTTGGTCTTGAAGCTCTGCACGGATATCCTGCTCATGATATGCAGAACCCATTTCAGCATCTGCATCCCATACGATCTCTTTCATTTTTACAAGATCAACAACACCTTCAAAATTCTCTTCAGCACCGATAGGAAGTTGGATCACAAGAGGGTTACCTTTAAGTCTTTCTCTAATCTGTCTCTCAACTTCTAGGAAATCTGCCCCTGTTCTATCCATTTTGTTAACAAATACAAGTGAAGGTACACCATAACGGTTTCTTTGTCTCCATACAGTCTCAGACTGTGGTTGAACCCCACCGACTGCACAGAATACAGATACAGCACCGTCAAGTACTCTCATAGATCTCTCAACTTCAATAGTAAAGTCAACGTGACCCGGAGTGTCGATAATATTGATCTGTTTACCTAGCCACTCACAAGTTGTCGCAGCAGAAGTAATCGTAATCCCTCTTTCCTGCTCTTGCTCCATCCAGTCCATTGTTGCAGCACCATCGTGAACTTCACCGATCTTATGCTCAACACCTGTATAGAAAAGGATTCTTTCCGTTGTTGTTGTTTTACCTGCATCAATGTGAGCAGCAATACCGATGTTTCTTACGTCTTCAAGTTTGTGCGTTCTTGCCATGACTTAATTCCTTACCATCTATAGTGAGCAAATGCTTTGTTCGCTTCTGCCATTTTATACGTATCTTCTTTCTTCTTGAAAGCAGAACCTTTTTCAGTAGCAGCATCCATAAGCTCGTTGCTTAGACGCTCCATCATAGTTCTTTCATTTCTTTTTCTAGCTGCATCAACGATCCATCTGATACCGAGTGACTGTTGTCTTGCAGGTCTAACTTCGATAGGCACTTGGTAAGTTGCTCCACCGACTCTTCTTGATTTTACTTCCATTACAGGCTTGACGTTATCCATTGCTTTATTGAATACTTCAATACCTTTTTCACCAGATTTTGATTCAATTCTCTCTAACGCAGCATACATTACTTTTTGCGCTGTGCTTTTTTTACCATCTAGCATTACTGCATTGATGAATTTAGTTAATACTTTAGAACCGTGTACTGGATCTGGCAATACCGGTCTAACGGGAGCTTTTCTTCTTCTCATTAAGATTCCTTCAATTTATATAATTTACTCAAGTCTTGTCCCCTAAGGATAAATGACAACACCTGTCCGAAGTCTGTTCCCAGACTAAACTTTTACTTTTTAACTTATTCTAAAATAATCAATGACTATTTTTTAGGTTTTTTAGTACCGTACTTAGAACGTGCAACAGTTCTACCAGTTACTCCTGACGCATCCAATGCACCACGAACGATGTGATACTTCACACCAGGTAAATCTTTAATTCTTCCCCCACGTACAAGTACGATAGAGTGCTCTTGAAGGTTGTGACCCTCACCACCGATATATGAGATTACTTCAAATCCGGAAGTTAATCTAACTTTTGCAACTTTTCTAAGTGCTGAGTTAGGTTTTTTTGGAGTTGTTGTGTAAACTCTTGTACATACGCCTCTTCTCTGAGGACATTTTACGAGTGCAGGTGATTTTGATTTTTTCACTTGCTTTTTACGTTCTTTACGAATCAATTGGTTAATTGTAGGCAAATCGTTTCCTTTCTTTGTTAGTTTGAATTGAATCTGGTTTTTACACCATATTGAAAGACTCTCAAAAGCCCTTAAATATAGTGTCCATAGACAAAAATGGAGGCATATTATATCGAAAAATTCTTGATTTTTTCTTATATGAAAGAGGTATACCGCGGGGTCGACAAAATCGACCCTACAGATATATAGAGATTTTTAATTAAATGTCAATCTTATTGACCTTATGAAAGTTACTACTCAGCAGTAGTCAACTTCACATTATCGTTGTCAATCATTCCTGTACCAACAGGTATCAGACGACCGATAACAACATTCTCTTTTAGATCTTCAAGTGTATCTACTGTACCTGCTATAGAAGCTGAAGTAAGTACTTTAGTCGTATCCTGGAATGATGCCGCAGAGATAATAGAGTCTGCACCGACTGCTGAACGTGTGATACCAACAAGCATTGGCTCAGCGATCGCCGGTTCTCCACCAAGCTTGATCACATTTACATTCTCTTCCTGGAATTTACGACGGGATATAATATCTCCCGCAATAAATTTGGAATCACCGGACTCAACTACTTTTACCTGTCTCATCATCTGTGAAGTAACGATCTCAATGTGCTTATCTGAGATATTAACCCCTTGTCTACGATAAACCATCTGGACTTCAGAAACAATGTACTCGTAGAGTGCTTTTTCACCAAGTGCAGCAAGGATATCATGACTTGATACCACACCGTCAGTCAGTTTTTCACCCGCATGCACATACTCTCCAGTGTGTACAAGTGCTACTTTATTTTTATCAATGAACTGCTCAGTGATCTGACCGTTGTCACCTGTAATGATCAGTCTCTCTTTACCACGCAACGGTTTACCAAAGCTTACTACACCGTCAATTTGTGCGATGAGGGCAATATCTTTCGGACGTCTTGCTTCAAAAAGTTCAGATACTCTTGGAAGACCTCCGGTAATATCTTTTGATTTTATCGCTGCCTTTGGTGTTTTGGCCAGAATATCAGCAATACTTACATCATCTCCGTCTTTTACAAAAAGGATCGTCTTAGGATCAAGCTGATAACGGATCAACTCTCCACCCTCAGTTGCAAGAATGATCGCCGGCTTATATGCAGCAGGAATATACTCATTGAGTTCAAGTCTCGTATCCCCTGTTACTTCATCGAATTGTTCAACAACTGTAACACCAGGGATGATATCTTCAAATTTCAATGTTCCTTTCTGCTCAGCAATAATAGGCTCTGAATACGGATCCCATTCTGCGATCACTACTTGCGTTGAAACTTCCGGAGCAGAAAGAATCGCTCCTCTTTCCACTACAGCATCATTATTTACCTGAACTACTGAACCTCTTGAGATATAGTGTCTTGCCGCCTCTCTGTTGTTCTCATCAACGATCACGGCAAAAAGACCTTTTTCATCTACTTTTGTATTGGCATTAAACTTATCTGTTGCTTCAAGGTAGTCACCCTTAAGCAAGAAGAATTTCACTGTACCTTTAGATTCGGCTTTTACCTCTTGTGTGACAGGAGCACCATCTTCCACTTTAAGCTCAGATGCAAAAGGAATACGGCTTGGAACAGACCAACCTTCATTGATCACTTCAACAATAGAATCACCCTCTTCTACTTTATCACCGTCTTTAAGAGGCAAGAAGAGTTTCCCTTCGATCTTACCTGCAACACCTGCAAGTTCATTCGATTTGGCAACATCAGATTTTCTAAGGTTGTATTTTATTTCATCCTGACCTTTTGTTTGTACAGAAACCACTACTTCGTCATGCGTTACAACAATCGAAACTTTACCTGAAGTCACTGCTTTGATCTTTGGTTCAACCAAAAGTACACCGGCATTTCTTCTATTGGCTACAATAAGGTTCCCCTCTCTATTACGATACACAGAAAGGTTATAGTATCTTACAAAACCTTCTTTAGATGCTACAACAGAACGTTCTTCTTTCCCTGCAGTTGCCGTACCACCGGTGTGGAATGTACGAAGTGTAAGCTGAGTTCCCGGCTCACCGATTGATTGTGCAGCAATAACTCCGACTGCCTCTCCACGTTTTACCATTTTATTATCTGCCATATTAAGCCCATAACATTTTGCACAGATACCTTTTGGTGCTTTACAAGATGACGGTGCTCTCATCACTACAGATCTTACACCTGCATCCTGTACTCTGGCTGCTGTCTCTTCATCGATCATCGTACCTTCAGATACAAGTACTTCCGAAGTAATAGGATCAATGATGTCTTCAGCCAATACTCTACCGTAGATACGGTCTGCCAATGGCTCTATCATTTCATTACCCACAACAATATCTGATACTTCAACACCTTCATGTGTACCACAGTCAGTCATAGAGATTTTCACATTTTGTGCAACATCAATCAGTTTTCTTGTCAAATAACCTGCATTGGCTGTTTTAAGTGCTGTATCGGCAAGACCTTTTCTCGCACCGTGGGTTGAAATAAAGTACTCAAGTACATTTAGACCTTCACGGAAGTTAGAAGTAATAGGTGTCTCAATAATAGATCCGTCCGATTTTGCCATAAGACCCCTCATACCTGAGAGCTGTCTGATCTGAGCTGCTGAACCTCTCGCACCCGAGTCTGCCATCATGTGCACTGAGTTGAATCCATCTTTATCTTGCTTGATCAAAGACATAAGCCCCTCAGCAATACCGTTGTTCGCATCTGTCCAGATATCGATAATCTTGTTATAACGCTCTTGATCAGTTAAAAGTCCTGCACCAAATTGTCTTTGGATCTCTTTTACACTCTCTTTAGCTTCAGTAACACGCCCTATTTTCAACTCAGGTATTTTGATATCATCAATAGAGATAGAAACACCTACTTTAGTTGCATATTTGAAACCCATATCCTTAAGATCATCAAGGAAACCGGCAGTCTGGGCAACTCCACCTATTTTATAGATGTAGTCAACCAATGCACCGATATCTTTTTTCTTAAGTATTTTGTTCCAGTATTTTTCCGGCACATAATCAGGAATGATTGATTTTAAGATCAATCTACCTGCTGTTGATTTTGCAATTTTTCCATCAAGTACCGTTCTGATACGTGCATTAAGATCCAATGCGTTTTGTTCAAATGCAATCTCTACTTCTTCCACATTGGCAAAAAGTTTGTTTTCACCTCTTACATCATTTTTCTCAAGTGTCAAATAATAAAGACCTAAAATCATATCCTGAGAAGGTACAGCAATCGCTTTACCGGATGCCGGAAGCAAAATATTCATAGATGCAAGCATCAATACTTTTGCTTCAGCAATTGCCTCATCTGACAACGGTACGTGTACTGCCATCTGGTCACCATCGAAGTCGGCGTTGAACGCAGAACAAACAAGTGGGTGCAACTGGATCGCTTTACCCTCGATCAATCTTGGGTGGAATGCCTGAATGGACAATTTGTGAAGTGTCGGTGCACGGTTAAGAAGTACAGGATAATTCTCTACAACCTCTTCTAAACACTCCCATACTTCATTCTCTTGCTTCTCAATCATTTTCTTTGCTTGTTTAAGCGTTGTTGCATAACCCTTCTCTTCAAGTTTTGCCATCAAATGCGGCTTAAAGAGTTCGATCGCCATTTTCTTTGGAAGACCACACTGATCCATACGTAGGTCCGGACCGACAACAATAACAGAACGTCCTGAGAAGTCAACACGTTTACCAAGAAGGTTTTGACGGAAACGTCCCTGTTTACCCTTGATCACTTCTGAGAGTGATTTCAATGGTCTCTTATTTGCACCCTTAACTGCATTACCGCGTCTACCGTTATCAAACAACGCATCTACTGCTTCTTGAAGCATACGTTTTTCGTTTCGGACAATGATCTCCGGAGCATCAAGTTCGACAAGTCTTTTAAGACGTTGGTTACGGTTGATCACTCTTCTATAAAGATCATTCACATCAGAGACTGCGAATTTACCGCCGTCAAGACTTACAAGTGGTCTAAGATCCGGCGGGAGTACTGGAAGTTGTGTTAACATCATCCATTCAGGACGGTTACCTGAGTGAAGGAATGCTTCGATCACTTTTAATCTTTTAACAATGGTTTTTCTTTTTGCTTCAGATTTAGTCGCTTCAATATCTTCTTTCAATTGTGAGAACATCTCTACAAGATCAAGATCTGCAAGCAATTCCTGAATAATCTCTCCGCCCATACGTGCATCAAGCCCTGTATCTCCGAAACGTTGAACAATTTGCTGATATTGCTCTTCGTTCAATACATCATATTTTTGAAGAGGGTTTAATCCTTCGTTGTCATAAGAAGCCTCACCCGGTGTCTTGACAATATATGCTTCATAATAAAGTACTCTCTCAAGATCTTTCATCTTTACACCCAAAAGTGTACCGATTCTTGATGGCAAAGAAGAGACATACCAGATATGTGCAACCGGAGCGATAAGGTCAATATGACCCATACGGTTACGTCTTACTTTGGAAGTAGTGACTTCAACACCACACTTCTCACAAACTACACCTTTATAACGCATCTTTTTATATTTACCGCAAAGACATTCATAGTCTCTGATCGGTCCGAATATCTTCGCACAAAAAAGCCCGTCACGCTCCGGCTTGAGGGTTCTATAGTTGATCGTTTCAGGTTTTTTTACTTCACCGTAACTCCAGGAAAGGATCTTTTCCGGACTGGCAACTCTAAGTTGCAGTGCTGCAATATCCTTCGGTCTCTCTTCACTGTTAAGATCAATCGGTGTTAAATTCTCTAAAAACTTACTCATCTTCACCCTCCACTTCTTTTTTACTCTCATATAATTCTGTATCAAGACCTAAGGCCTGAAGCTCTTTGGTCAATACGAACATTGTCTCAGGTACACCGGACTCAGGAACAGATTCACCTTTGGTGATGGCTCTGTATGCTCTGGCTCGTCCTTCAACATCATCTGACTTGATCGTCAACATCTCTTTAAGTATATGTGATGCACCATACGCTTCAAGTGCCCATACTTCCATCTCACCGAATCTCTGTCCACCGAAGAGGGCTTTACCACCGACCGGCTGCTGTGTAACAAGCGAGTATGGTCCGGTAGAACGTGCATGCACTTTTTCATCAACCAAGTGGTGAAGTTTAAGCATATACATATACCCAACATTTACACGCTCGATCATCTTCTCACCTGTTTTACCGTCAAAAAGTGTCATCTTACCATCAGAATCTATCTTCGCAAGTTCAAATAACTTGTCAAACTCTGCCTGGTTAGCCCCCTCAAATACAGGTGCAGCAAATTTCACTCCTGTCGACCAGTCTCTACCATACTTAAGTAACTCTTCATCAGACATATTTCCAAGAAGTTCTTTGGCATTCATGAATTTTGCCACATCAGCGATCTCTATCATTTTTGCTCTAAGATCTTTCACAAAATCTTTCTGCTTGGTATCAAACATCTCCTGAATCTGCTCACCGAGTCTCTTACCTACAAGTCCAAGGTGTACTTCAAGAATTTGTCCGATGTTCATACGCGAAGGTACCCCTAGTGGGTTAAGGATGATCTCTACAGGTCTCCCGTCTTCCATATACGGCATATCGATCTCCGGAACGATGTTGGAGACAATACCTTTGTTTCCGTGACGTCCTGCCATTTTATCCCCAACTTTGAGTTTTCTCTTTGTCGCGATATAAATCTTAACCAATTTTGTTACACCGGAAGGAAGAATGTCATCTTTTTCAAGAATACTTAACTTCTCTTCATGATCATTCTTAAGTCTTTTTTTCTGCTTCAAGAAGTAATTCTTTAATGACTCATACTCATTTTGCACATCATCAGAGTAAGACTGGACAACACCTCTCAGAGCAAATCTGTTCACATCTTTGATCGTCTCTTCTGAGATCTTTGATCCTGCTTTATATTCGCTCTCTCCAATAGTGACATCTTTCACCAACTCTTGGCTTGAAAGATAATTTGCAATTCTAAGGATCTCTTCTCTGTCTATCATAAGAAGTTGATCATGATGATCGGAATCCAAGACCGCTTTTTCTTCTTCATAGGCTTGGATTGCACGTGCATCTTTCTCATAGCCTTTTTTCGTAAAGACTTTAATGTCAACAACTACACCTTCCATAGAGGCAGGGCAGTAAAGTGATTTGTTCACTACGTGACCTGCTTTTTCACCAAAGATCGCTCTTAGGAGTCTCTCTTCCGGAGTCGGTTTGATCTCACCTTTAGGACTTACTTTACCTACAAGGATCATTCCCGGTTTTACATATGTACCGATCTGAACAATACCGCTCTCGTCAAGATGTAGAAGTTCATCTTCACGGATATTCGGGATATCACGTGTGATCTCTTCTGTACCGTGTTTAAGTTCACGTGCTTCTACCTCCTTTTCATAAGTATGTACTGAAGTAAAGGTATCTTCACGGATGATCTTTTCAGAGATGATGATCGCATCCTCATAGTTGTATCCGTACCAAGGCATAAAGGCAACCATGATGTTCTTACCGATCGCAAGTTCACCCTGATCCATATTCGCACCGTCTGCAATGATCTGACTGGCCTCGATCTTATCACCAAGCTTCACGATCGGCGTTTGCGTAAAGGTAGTATTCTGGTTGGTCCTCATATTCTTTTCAAGAGGATAATGATCAATGAATACACCCGTCTCATCTTCACCCATGATGTAGATATTCTTCGCATCTACTTTCTCAACTTTACCTGCACGTTTTGCTTTCACTGCCTCCCATGCATCCCGGCTTACGATCGCTTCCATACCTGTACCGACAACCGGTGCATCTGTTTTAAGCAATGGTACTGCCTGACGTTGCATGTTTGAACCCATCAATGCACGGTTGGCATCATCATGCTCCAAGAATGGGATCAATGCAGCGGCACTTCCTGAGATCATCAATGGTGAAATATCGATAAGATCAACACGTTTTGCATCATTAAGCTCAATATTCCCGTTCAATCTTGTCTCAATAAGGTCTTCTGCGATACGTCCGTCTTCTGTCAAGACTGTAGAAGCAGGTGCGATACATTTATCCTCTTCCTGTGTTGCAGTAATATAGACAATTTCATCAGTAACTTGACAATCTTTTACTACTTTATACGGTGCTTCAATAAATCCATGCTCATTTACTTTTGAGTAAGTAGCAAGTGTATTGATAAGACCGATATTCTGACCTTCCGGAGTCTCGATCGGACAGATACGACCATAGTGTGTAGGGTGAACATCCCTTACTTCAAATCCGGCTCTCTCTTTAACAAGACCACCTTCTCCAAGAGCAGAAAGTCTTCTTTTGTGTGTCACTTCCGAAAGCGGGTTCGTCTGATCCATAAACTGCGAAAGCTGCCCTGATGAGAAGAATTCTAAAATGGTATTTGTGATCATTTTAGAGTTTACAAGATCATGCGGCATTAACTCATCAAGCGTACCCGATACTGTTGTCATCTTGTCTTTGATCGCTTTTTGCATCTTAACAAGACCGTTATGCAACTCATTACCAAGCAATTCACCGATTGCCCTGATTCTTCTGTTACCTAAGTGGTCTCTGTCATCAATGTGTCCCTGACCATTTTTGACTTTGATCAAATATTTCACTGTGTTAATAAGATCCTCAGCAGTAAGTACAGTCACATATTCCGGTGTATCAAGACCAAGTTTATGGTTCATTTTCATACGCCCGACTTGTGTAAGATCATATCTTTCAGGATCAAAGAAAAGTTGTCTTAAGAATGATTTTGCCGCTTCAGGAGTAACCGGTTCACCAGGTCTCATTACCTTATAGATACGAATAGCAGAAAGTACATTCTCATCATCGATCTCTTCAGTTTGTTTAAGAAGTCTTAGACTCTCATTGTCTGCAATAAATGCATTGATAATGGAACGGTCAGCACCTTCAGCCAAGTCATTGATGATCTCAATCTTATCAATACCCTGCTCTATCATCTTTTTGAGTTTGGTCTCATCCAATGGCGCTACAACATCATAAAGTACTTCACCACTCTCCTGATCGATCACGGCAGTTGCCAAGTGTCTCTCCATAAGTACTTCAAGAGGATACTCGATCCATTCTAAACCATCTTCAATAAGCTTTTGTGCTTTTTTCTTAGTCAGTCTTTTCCCTGCATTGACAACAGTGTTTCCATTCATATCTTTTACATCATATTCTGCTCTACCCACAAAATCATCTGCATCAAATCTTACAAGGAATCTATTATCTTTAATACTGATCTCTTTAGTCGGGTAGAATAGTTTTACAATATCATCTTTAGAATAATCCAATGCTCTAAAAAGGATCGTTACAGGGATCTTTCTTCTTTTATTGATACGTGCATAAAGAATATCTTTTGAATCATATTCAAAATACAACCATGACCCACGGTCAGGAATGATCTGTGCGGAATACAGTAGTTTACTTGCTACTGTTGTTCCCTCTTCTTCTTTGAAGATAACTCCCGGTGATCTGTGAAGTTGATTAACGATAACTCTCTCAACACCATTGACAACAAAAGAGGTTCTCTCCGTCATTAAAGGAATATCACGAACAAATACTGCCTGCTCTTTGATCTCTTTAGGATCGAGTTTTTCACCTGTTTTTTCATCTCTGTTCCAGATGGTCAGTGCAATATTCATTTTAAGTGATACAGAGTATGTCAATCCTCTTTCCATACACTCTCTTACTGTATATTTAGGTTTAATGATCTCAGAGTTCTTATAGGTAAGTGTCAATCTGTTTTGTTGATCATGAATAGGGAATGAAGATCTGAAAACCTTCTCTAATGTAGAGTTTTTTCTGTCTTTTTCACCTAACATTAAAAAGTTTTCATAACTTTTTTGTTGAAGTTGGAGTAAGTTCGGGATCTCTATCTCTCTTGGAGTTTTAGAAAAGTCAACACGAAGTCTATTACCGGAATGCAAAGAATTTAACATGTTTGTCCTTGTAGTGGTGTTAGTATTGTTTGTATAATTAGCTAATTAATATCGTTACATAGTTTTTGAAATCAAACTACTCTTAGATACACAAAGAAACTATTAGAGGAGGGTATGAAATGTCTCCGAATAGCTTTTAACTATATCTGTAGGGTGAAACCAGGCAAAGTGCCCAGTCCCGATAAGTCCTCAGACTTATTTAAGCTCACACTTAGCGCCAGCTTCTTCGATTTGTTTTTTGAACTCTTCAGCTTCTTCTTTAGAAACAGCTTCTTTAAGTACTGATGGAGTCTCTTCAACAGCAGCTTTAGCTTCTTTAAGTCCAAGACCAGTGATCGCTCTTACTACTTTAATTGCATTGATCTTTTTATCACCTGCATCAGTAAGTACTACATCAAACTCAGTTTGAGCTTCAGCAGCTTCACCACCGGCAGCAGCACCACCAGCAGCTACTACAGTAGCTTGTGCAGATACACCAAATTTCTCTTCAAATTCTTTTACAAGCTCAGAAAGCTCAAGTACTGACATGTTTGAGATAAACTCAAGAACATCTTCTTTAGTTGTTGCCATAATTAATCCTTAAAATTATTATTCAAATTAGTTGAAATGCATTTGCCTTTCAAATTAAAAGAGCCTCGTGGCTCTCACCACTCTATGCTTCTTCTTCTTTTTTAGTTGCAAGTGCCTGCATACCAATAGTAAAGTTTTGAACCGGTGCATTCCATACATTAAGAAGCATACCGATAAGCTCATCTCTAGTAGGAAGTTTAGCCATAGCCATAATTGTATCCATACTAGCAACTTCACCCTGGATCAAACCAGTTTTGATTGCAAAACTATCTTTAAACTCAGTTGCAGCTTTATCAGCGATCTTACAAGGTAAAACTTGTGTATCACCCCAGATCACAAGGTTAGTATCTTTAAAATCTACCGCTTCACAACCGGCATTTTCCAATGCGATCATAGCTAGTCTATTTTTAACTACTTTGACTTTTGTATCTTCATCTTTTGCAAGATTTCTTACAACTTCAAGATTCTCAACAGTCATACCTTTGTAATCACAAACGATGATGGCACCAGCGTCTTTAAACTCTGCCGTCATTTCTGCAACTAGTTCTTCTTTTCTAGTTCTTGTCATATATTCTCCTTCCGACCTTCTAACAGGGTATATGGAGAGACCATACACATCTATCGTTTCGGATAGATTAATTAAGCTTTCGCCCCGGTTATCTTCAGTCTAAGATTATGAGTGGTAACCAGTTACCCTCAACAGAAAATTAGATCATATATAATTTTCTGTTGAAAGAACTAAATAAAAGACAGGAATTTCCTGTCTTTTATGAGATAATAATTTATTTAATATCCATTACTTCTGTTGTATCAAGCGTGATTGACGGGCTCATTGTTAATGAGATCGCTGCATTGGTGATGAATCTACCTTTTGCAGATGCAGGCTTAGCTTTGTTAATAGTCTCTAAAAGCGTATTGAAATTTTCTTTGATCTTTTCAATATCAAATGAAATTTTACCGATACCCGCATGGATGTTACCTTTTTTATCTACTCTAAAGTTAACCTGTCCACCTTTTGCATTCTCAACAGCTTTAGCAACATCCATTGTTACTGTACCTGTTTTTGGGTTTGGCATAAGACCTTTTGGTCCAAGTACTCTTGCTACTTTACCAAGAACACCCATCATATCCGGTGTAGAGATCACGATATCAAAATCGATATTTCCTGCCTGGATTTGTTCAATCAGTTCATCAGAACCTACCAAATCAGCACCTGCAGCTTTCGCTTCATCCGCTTTGGCATCTTTTGCAAATACTGCTACTCTTACTTTTTTACCAGTTCCATTAGGAAGAACAACTGATCCTCTTACCATTTGATCTGCATGTCTTGGGTCGACATTGAGGTTTAGTGCAACTTCAACTGTTTCGTCAAATTTTGCTGATTTAAGGTCTTTAAGTGTAGCCATTGCTTCATCAACACTGTACTCTTTAGTTGCATCTACTTTTTTAAGTAGTGCTTCTCTTCTTTTACTTACTTTTTTTGCCATTATTTTCTCCGCTAATTATGCTCCCACATTTTTTAAATCATGTGGTATAAGATTATCTTTAACTTAAGATTAGTCTACGATCTCAACACCCATACTTCTACAAGAACCAGCAATAATATTTGCTGCCATCTCTCTGTCATTTGTATTAAGGTCAACGATCTTTTGATCAATGATCTCGTCAAGTTTTGCTTTAGTGATAGATCCAACTTTGTTAAGTAGTGGATTATCTGTACCTTTTTTAAGCCCTGCAGCTTTTAAGATAAGGTCACTTGCCGGTGGTTGTTTTGTCTCAAATGTAAAACTTCTGTCTGCATATACAGTAACGATAACAGGGATCTTGAATCCCATTTTATCTTTTGTTTTTTCATTGAATGCTTTACAAAACTCCATAATATTTACACCACGTTGTCCAAGTGCAGGACCTACCGGTGGTGATGGGTTAGCTGATCCGGCCGGGATCATCATTTTGAACTTTTCAGTTATCTTTTTTGCCATCTGTTCTTCCTTTTTTTAATTTGACGACTATGTCGTTATATGATTTTTTCTACTTGTGTGTAGAGGATTTCAACTGGTGTGTTTCTACCAAAGATCGAAACATTTAACTTTAACTTGCCGTGGTCAAGATCATACTCTTCTACCATTCCTGTAAAGTTGGCGAACGGTCCGTCAATAATACGTACCATTTCACCTGTTTCAAAATCAACTTTAGGACGAGGGGCTGCTTTTTGCTCCATTTTGTCTAAAATTACTTTGATATCTGCTTCTGTAAGAGCAGTAGGTGTCTTTTGTTCACCGATAAATCTAGATACTCTCGGCAAAGATTGAATCTTATGCCAAAGATCAGTATCCAGGTCTATATGTGCGAAAGCATACCCTGAATACAGTGTTCTTTCTGTAATCTTTTTTTCACCATTTTTAACTTCAATTACTTCTTCTGTAGGAACAACGATTCTCTCGATCTTCTCTTCAATACCGTAATCAATAGCAAGTTGTTCAATTGCTCTTTTGACAGCCTGTTCACTACCTGCATATGTTTGGATTGCATACCATTGATAAGCCATTATCTATCCTATAAAACTGATGATACGATTGATGACATCATTAAGTCAACCAATGCTAAAAATATTGATATTACAGTTACTACGAGAACAACTGCTAAAAATGCTTGTCTTACTTGTATTTTTGTTGGAAATATTACTTTATGGATCTCCGCTTTCGCGTTCGCAATAAATGTTGAAATTTTTCCCATGTTTGTTACCTTTGTTATGGCAGGCCAAGAGGGACTCGAACCCCCGGCACCTGGTTTTGGAGACCAGTGCTCTACCAACTGAGCTATTGGCCTAAAGATAAAGAGCCAAAGCTTATTACAGCTTCATCTCTTTATGAACAGTGTGCTCTTTGCACCACTTACAATATTTCTTAAGTGCAAGTTTTTCTGTTGTTGTTTTTTTATTCTTAGTTGTATGATAATTACGTCTTGTACATTTCTCACAACCAAGGTGTACTGTTTCTCTCATTGTTATCTCCTATGATAGTTTGTAAGAGGCGAACCTCTTACAAGGGTTTGTCTTAAGCGATGATCTTAGAAACAACACCGGCACCAACAGTTCTACCACCTTCACGGATAGCGAATTTAGTACCTTCATCAAGTGCAACAGGTGCGATAAGCTCAACATTGATTTTAACGTTGTCTCCTGGCATAACCATTTCAGTACCTTCTTGAAGTTTAACTGAACCGGTAACGTCTGTTGTACGTACATAGAACTGTGGTCTATAGTTATCAAAGAATGGAGTGTGTCTACCACCTTCCTCTTTAGTAAGAACATAGATCTCAGCTTCGAATTG
>Ga0256828_1001022_pt1 | contig 18025 bp, 14 predicted proteins | sample CV88metaG_FD_185993 | JGI IMG/M metagenome (GOLD analysis project Ga0256828, IMG submission 185993) | Hydrothermal vent microbial communities from East Pacific Rise, Pacific Ocean - CV88 | ecosystem: Environmental > Aquatic > Marine > Hydrothermal vents | place: Pacific Ocean: East Pacific Rise...
GAGATAAAAAGTTTAGTAGTCAAAAAGGTACACAGATGAAAATAGGTATAGTCACAACATGGTTTGAACGGGGAGCTGCTTATGTATCAAAGCAGTATGAACAACTACTTCAAGATGAACATGAAGTATTTATTTATGCTAGAGGTGGTGAAGAGTATGCCATAGGAGATCCCGAGTGGGATAAGGAGAATGTGTGGTGGGGGAAACGCTATGCTCTTCCTATTACAGCAACCTATGTAGATGAAAATGACTTTATTAATTGGATTCACATTCATAATATTGAAGTAATATTATTTAATGAGCAACGCTGGTGGCAACCTTTAAAAATATGTAAAGAAATGGGTATTAAGACAGGTGCATATATTGATTATTATACAAAAGATACAATACCATTATATTCTGCTTATGATTTTTTAATTTGCAATACAGAAAGGCATTATTCTGTATTCTCAGATCATCCTCAGTGTTATTATGTTCCATGGGGTACAGATGTGGAGCTTTTTTCTATGGAAAATGATAAGTTAGTTGAGGATAATACCCTCACTTTTTTTCACTCGTCAGGAATGAATCCTTTTAGAAAAGGAACAGATCAGGTAATCAAAGCTTTTAATATATTGCAAGAAAAACATGATAATATAAAATTAATTATTCATACACAAGTAAACTTAGAAAAGTTTTTTCCAAAATTGAAAAGCACAATAAATAATCTATTAGATAAGGAAAAAATTAAAATTATTGAAAAAACAGTTATGGCACCAGGTTTATATCATTTGGGTGATATTTATGTCTATCCTTCCAGATTAGAAGGTATTGGTTTGACATTAGCCGAAGCAATTTCATGTGGTTTACCAATAATCACAAGTGATAATAGTCCTATGAATGAATTTGTTGATAATAGTTTTTCCAAGGTTGTTAAAATAGAAAAATACTATAAACGAGAAGATGATTATTATTGGTCCATGTGTGAAGTTGATCTTATAGACCTTGCAGAAAAAATGGAGTTTTATGTAAAGAATGTTGATAAAATGCAAATATACAAACAACAAGCTAGGACATATGCATTAAAGTCTCTAAATTGGAAAAAAAATCAAAGATCGTTATCTTCAATTTTTTTAGCAAGTAAAATATTGCCAATAGATGATGAAGTATTTAAATTAATAGATAAAGAAGACAATTCTAAATTTCCATTTATTTCAAAAGTTCCTATGCTATACAAACATTTATTTTTTATTTATAGAACTATAAAACATATGGTGAAAGGCAAAAAATGACAATATCTCCTTTAGTTAGTGTGGTTATCCCAAACTTTAAAAGAGTTACAGAGTTAAAAGATTGTATTCAAAGTGTTCTTGAACAAACCTATAAGAATATTGAGATATTAGTAGTTGATGATTGTTCACCTAACATTATTGAAATAGAAAATATGCTTAAGAGTATTAATGATAATAGAATAACTCTTTTTAAACAAAAAAAAAATAAAGGTGGAGGAGCAGCACGAAATAAAGGGATAATTGAAGCAGAGGGAAAATATATTGCCTTACTTGATTCTGATGACAGTTGGACAGAAGATAATATTCAAATGAAAGTAGAACTTGCAGAAAAAGATTATTTTGATGAAGATATATTGATCTATAATCAGTCAATAGTGAAATCAAAAACAAAAAGTAGAATAGGTCCTAAAAGGGAAAAGGGAAAAAATGAGTTAATAAGTGAATATATCTTTGTAAATGGTGGTACTATTTATACACCAACAATTTTTATAAATGCATCTTTAGCAAAAAAATGTTTATTCAATGAAAGTTATCCTCGTCATCAAGATATGGATTTTATTTTTAAAATTGAACGACAAGGTGCAAAATTTATTTTTATCAAAAAAATTTTGACAATAGTGAATTGGTCAAAAGGAATTAATCCTATAAATAAAGGTTGGAGTCCTGAATTTTCTATAAGATTTCTTAAAGAGAATTATGATTTAATGACAGAAAAAAGTTTTGCTTATGCATATTTTTCTTTAGTTATTAGGGCTACAGGTCAATTTGTATCAAAGAAAAAATCTTTATTACTTTTTTTCAAAAATTTTAAAAGCATGATTGCATATATAGACAAAAAAATATTATTAATATATTTGGTAAAGTTATTTTTAGACTGGAGGTATATTAATGCAAAAGTTATATAGTATAAAAAAACAGTATATTTTTATACTATTTTTACTATTTTTTTATATATCATTTATGATATATAGATATTCTTTAGGATATTTGACTCCTGATGAAAAACTTTTTATATCTGGTAGAATATTTAGTGAATTACAATTTAGTAATGCTGCTTTCAAATATAAAGTAGTTTCCAAAATTTTTCAGCCACTTTATAATATAAATATTTATTTACTTCCTATTATGAATATAATAATAAATATTGTACTTTTTAAGTTTTTATATAAAAAATATAGAGATAGTATAATAAAAAAAAGATATTTTATTTTTTTATTTTTTCTTATGCCAACTACAATATTTTTAACTGTAGCATATTTAAGAGATATTTATGTTACAATATTTTTAATGTTATTTATTTTTTCTTATACTTTTTGGCAAAAAATTATTTTAATTGTGTTAGCAGGTATATTGAGACCAGAAATGATTTTTTTATTGATATTATCTTGGTCATTGTCTATTTTACAAAAATCAAAGTATATATTTATTTTAGCTTTTGTATCTACATATATTATTATATATATATGTATATTTCATACGGAAATATATAATATCTATGTATATCATGTGTTGAGTTTAGATTCTTCAAAATATGACTTTGGATTGGGATTATTACATTTTAATATCTCGAGAGATAACGCATTTTTAGCAATTATAACTAACCAAATTCTTGTATTCTTTCCATATTTTACATTATTACCCAGTAAACCTCTTGAATTTTTCTATTTTATTGATAGTATTTTATATTTTATTCTTATATTATTCGCAATTAGACGATTTTCTCTAAAAAAATTTAGAAAGTACCAACTATATAGACTAGCATTATATTTTACTTTTTTTGGTTCTATAGCAATTGGCATGTATCAGACTGTACCTTCTTCGGCAGTTCGATATAAAGTGTTATTATTACCATTTTTAATGGTTTTAGCTGGTATGATAAATTTTAAGAATTTAGAAAAATTATTGGGGAATAAATAATGAAAATACTTTTTTTTGCTTATGATGGTAAATATGGTACAACTTACCATTTTGTAGATTGGATTTTAGCTTTTGAACATAATGACAATATCAATATAAAATACTTAATTTCTCAAAAAGAGCAAAATGAAGGGTTATTAGAAAAATTAAAAAATAATATTGTTGATTTTGATGATAAATTTTATTTTATTGAAGATATTAGAAAAGATATATTTAATGATATAGATATTATTCATGTACATGGAATTGGACAATTAAAGCTGTTAAAGCAAAATAAGATAAAAGCAAAAATTATTTTTACGGTACATGCATATCGAAATTCAAAATGGTATAAAAATATATTTAAAATATTATTTGCTTTTTATATAAGAAAAGTAGATAGAATTTTATTTTTATCTAATCTTGCACTAAAAGATTTTTATAAATTTAATTTTTATAAATTTATTTTATATAAAAAGTCTTATGTTACATTTTTAGGTGTTAATCATAAAGAATACGGCAATGATGATTTTTATCAAGAATTTACTAAAAAATATAATTTATCATTTAATGACTCAAAAAAGAATATTGTTTATTTTGCACAATTTCATAAAACAAAAGGGCATAAGTGGTTAATTGAAGTTATTTCTTCAATAAATAGAGAAGATTTTATAATATGGCTTTTTGGAGAAGGAATTCTTAGAGAAGATATGATTAAACTAACACAAGTATTAAATATAACAAATAAAGTAAAAATTCCAGGTTTTGTTGATAGAAAGTATGTTCCATCTTTGCTGTCAAAATCATATTGTGCAATTAGTGTCAGTAAAAGTGAAAATGGAGCACATAATTTAATTGAACCATTTGCAAGTTCAAAGGCACTAATTGGTACGACAGCTGGTCCAGGTGATGATTTTTTGCAAGATTATTATACAGGATTTAGGATAGAATGGAAAAATAAAGAACAACTTTCAAAAGCTATTAATTTGGTTTTGAAAAATGAAGATTTAGTAGAACAAATGGGAAAAAATGCAAAACATGTATCTGAAGTTTTTTTCACTTGGGATGCAATGGTAAAAAATTGTTTATTTATTTATAAAGAATTACTAAATGAAACTTCTAATTAATACTTCAAATTTATATGTTGGTGGAGGTATGCAAGTAGCTATATCTTTTATAGATGAGTTAAAAAGGTTGAACATTGATAATGAATATCATATCTTTATCTCAATAAATATTGATAAACAAATAGATAAAGATAATTTTCCAAATAATTTTCATTTTTATATTATAGAAAAATCACCAGCCTCTTTAAAAACAAGAATAAAAGTTGTTAAGCAGTTGGATGCTTTAGAAAAGCAAATAAATCCTGATATAGTTTTTTCTATATTTGCTCCGACTTATTGGCGACCAAATACTATACATATTTCAGGCTTTGCTTTAGGATGGATTACAAATCCTTATAGTGAAGCATATAAAGTTCTTAGTTTAAAACAAAAGATAAAAAGAATTTTAGATTCTATATATAAAACATATTATGTTAAAAGAGATTCTGATTACTATGTAGTTGAGACAGAAGATGTAAAAGAAAAAATGTTTAAAGTTCTAGATATATCAAAAGAAAATATTTTTGTAGTTAGTAATACATATAGTACATATTTTGAACAAAATAATACTGAAGTTTATAAACTACCATATAAAGAACAAAATGAATTTAGATTGATAACTATTGCGTATAATTATCCTCATAAAAATATTAAAATTATTAAAGATGTTTTGGTATTTTTAACAGATTTAGAGATAAACTATAAATTTTATATTACGATTGATGATAAAAGTTATAATACTATTTTTAGTGGTTATGAAGATAAAGTTATCAATTTAGGTTCAGTTGATTTAAAAGACTGTCCATTTTTATATGCTCAAAGTGATGCACTATTTCTTCCAACTTTATTGGAAAGTTTTACTGCATCATATCCAGAAGCTATGAAAATGAAAAAACCCATATTGACTTCTGATTTATCATTTGCACATTCTTTATGTGGTGATTGTGCATTATATTTTGATCCATTAAATCCAAAAGATATAGCAAATAAAATTATAAAACTTTCAAAAGATAAAGAATTGCAACAAAAGTTAATCAAAAAAGGTATTCAAAGGTTAGAATCTTTTGAAACAGCAGAAAGTAGAGCAATAAAATATATAAAAATTTGTGAACAAATTATAAAGGAAACAAATGAAACAATTAATACAAAGTTTTAAAACAGGAGAGTTAGGACTTTTTGATGTTCCAGCTCCTGTATGTGGGGATAATGGTGCATTGGTGCAGACAACTGTGAGTTTAGTAAGTGCAGGAACAGAAAAGATGCTTGTGGACTTTGCCAAAAAGTCTATGATAGCAAAAGCGAAAGATAGACCAGACCTTGTAAAGCAAGTGATAGATAAGATGAAAAAAGAAGGGGTTAAAAATACTCTTGAAAAAGTTTTTACAAAGCTTGATACACCGATACCTTTGGGGTACTCTCTTGCTGGTCGTGTGATAGAAGTAGGGCGTAATGTAAGTGGAGTAAATATAGGAGATAGAGTAGCTTGTGGAGGTGCTGGGTATGCTAACCATGCTGAGATAAACTATGTGCCAAAAAATCTTATGGTTAAGATACCTGATGATGTGGATGATATAGATGCCTCTTTTGTAACTGTAGGTGCTATAGCTTTGCAGGGTGTAAGACAGACTAAGCCTTTGCTTGGTGAGAAAGTAGCTGTGATGGGGCTAGGACTTATAGGACAACTTACAGTTCAACTACTTAAAGCCAATGGCTGTAAAGTTATAGGGAGTGATATCGATCCAGATAAATTAGAACTTGCCAAAAAGCTTGGAGCAGATGAGGTTTGTCATGCAGGTGAGTTGATACAAAAAGCAAACGAGTTTAGTGGTGGACATGGAGTAGATGCTGTGGTGATCACTGCTAGTGCTATGACAAATCAGCTTGTAGCAGATGCAGGAGAGATAAGCCGTATGCGAGGTAGGGTAGTGATAGTAGGGCTTGTTGGTATGGATATACCAAGAGATATCTACTACAAAAAAGAGCTAACTATGAAACTATCTATGTCTTATGGACCTGGAAGATACGATCCAAACTATGAAGAAAAGGGACAAGATTATCCTTATGATCTAGTGAGATTTACAGAGCAAAGAAACTTTGAGAGTTTTTTAGGTCTTATCCAAGATGGTCGTATCACACCAAAGGAGATACTAACTCATGAGTTTGACTTTGATGATGCTATGAAGGCTTATGATCTGCTAGAGGGTAAAGTAAAAGAGAAGTATCTAGGCATAGTTTTAAAATATAAAAAAGATATAAACTTAGAAGATGAAAAAAATATACAAAGAACATCTAAACCTATAAGTAGTGATACTATCAATGTAGGGCTTATAGGAGCTGGAAATTTTACAAAATCTGTGATATTACCAAATTTACAAAAAGTAGATGGATATGAGCTAGTAGGTCTTTGTACTGCGACAGGAGTGAGTGCTGAGGGAACTGGTAAAAAGTATGATTTTAAGTATGTCACAACAGATACTAAAGAGATATTTAAAAATGATGAGATAAATACAGTCTTTGTAACAACTCAACATGATAAACATGCATCAGCTGTGCTAGATGCTATACATGCCAAAAAACACTGTTTTGTAGAAAAACCTTTGTGCATATATGAAGAAGAGCTTGAAGAGATAAAAGATGCATTTAGTGGTGAGATTATAGTTCAAGTAGGCTTTAACAGAAGATTTTCTCCGATGGTAGAGAAAATGAAGCAAAATATAAATGGAGCTGTAGCGATAAACTATAGAGTAAATGCTGGAGTTATACCAAAAGATGTATGGATACAAGATAGAGAGATAGGTGGTGGTCGTATAGTTGGAGAGGTATGTCACTTTATAGATACTTGTAGTTATTTAACTAGTAGTGAAGTAGTAAGTGTTTATGCGACAGTTGTTAGAAAAGATGACCAGTCCATACCTGATGAAGACAATGTAACTATAACTCTAAACTATGCAAATGGAAGTGTTGCCACTATAGGATACTATGCTTATGGAGATAGTGCTATGCCAAAAGAGTATATAGAAGTTTTTGGCAATGGTATTAGTATGAGTATGAATGACTTTAGAGAGCTTTTGATATATAAAGGTAGTAAAAAAGAAAAAGTAAAAAGCGCAAACCAAGACAAAGGGTTTGTAAATGAGTTTAAAGCATTTAAAGATGCTGTAAAAAATGGAAAAGAAGCTATAAGTTTTGAAAGTATTTATAATACGACCAAGACTACATTTAAGATATTAGAGAGCATCAGAAGTGGTAGTATAGAGAAAGTTTGATGAGTAAAATTATACTACTTATAAATACTATTAAATACCTAAAAGCCAAACAGATATACTATAGGCTTTTTTATTTTGCAAGAAATAGATATAGAAAAGCTATCGAGTTTAGATATATCTTAGATAAAGACTCATCTAGTATATCACTTAAACTAGATGAATCATTGCCAAATCATTATAGTAATGTAAAAGATAAAAGATTTGAGTTTTTAAATCTTGAGTTTGATTTTCAAAATGAGATAGATTGGAACTTCGCAGAGTATGGTAAGTTATGGACTTATAATCTTACATATTTTGAATATCTGAAAAAAAAAGAAGATATTTGGCTTATCTATGATTTTATAGATAATATTGAAAATATCAAGGATGGATTAGAGCCGTTTCCTATAAGTCTTAGAGGGATAAATTGGATAAAGTTTTTAACCAAGTTTGATATAAAAGATAAAAAGATAGATGATAGTTTATATGCACAGTATTATATACTACTTGATAACTTGGAGTATCATCTACTTGGTAATCATTTGTTAGAAAATGGCTTTAGTTTACTTTATGGAGCTTACTATTTTAAAGATGAAAAACTTTACAATAAAGCCAAAGAGATTTTACAAGAAGAACTAAAAGAACAAACACTTGATGATGGAGGACATTTTGAATTGAGTCCTATGTATCATCAGCTTATGTTGTTTCGTCTGTTAGATTGTATAAATCTGGTACAAAATAATGACTGGCAGGATAAGGAGCTTTTAGAGTTTTTAGATGAAAAAGCATCTGTTATGTTAGGTTGGCTTAAAAATATCATTTTTGAAAATGGTGATATACCACTTTTAAATGATAGTGCCAAAAAGATAGCTCCTACATCAAAAGAACTATTGGATTATGTCCATAGATTAAAACTTAATTCTCCATTCTCCATTCTCCATTCTCCATTAAAAAGCTCTGGCTACAGAAAAATATCCAAGGGTAGTTATGAATGTATAGTAGATATTGGAGAGATTGGTGCTAGTTATATCCCTGGTCATGCCCATGCAGATACTTTTAACTTTGTTATATATAAAAACAACAAACCTTTTATAGTTGATAGTGCTTTATCTACATATGAGATAGGCAAAACAAGAGATTATGAAAGAAGTACAAAAGCCCATAATACTGTAGAGATAAATGAACAAAACAGTAGTGAAGTTTGGGGTGGTTTTAGAGTAGCAAAGAGAGCTAAAGTAGTAGATATTGAAGAGAAGAAGAATTATATAAAAGCCACTCATGATGGATATAAACCTATCTTGTACACTAGAGAGTGGATATTTAAAAAAGATAAGATAATTATTCATGATAGCTTAAGTCAAACAAGTAAAGCTGTATTTAGATTACATTTTCATCCAAGTGTTACAGAAGAAGAGATTAAAGATAAAGTAATTTGCTATTTGCCATTTGCCATTCTTCATTATAACTATGCTGAAGAGTTTAACAAAACTAAAAAAGCTTTGGTACTAGAGATACCTTTTGAAAAGACATTAGAAGTAGAGATAAAACTATGAAGATACTTTTTATAACAGACAATTTTAAACCTGAAGTAAATGCACCAGCAACAAGAACTTATGAACATGTAAAAGAGTGGATAAAAGATAAAGATGTTGAAGTTACTATCATCACTTGTGTACCAAATTTTCCACATGGTAAAGTTTATGATGGATATAAAAATAGATTATATCAAGTAGAGTATATAGATGGTATCAAAGTTATACGAGTATGGAGTTATATCACAGCCAATAGTGGATTTGTCAAAAGGGTACTTGACTATATGAGTTTTGCATGGATGGCTTTTGTTGTAGGACTTTTTCAAAAAACAGATATTATCATAGCTACTTCTCCACAGTTTTTTACTACTTGGGCTGCATGGGGACTTAGTAAGATAAAAAGAAAACCATGGATATTTGAGCTTCGTGATCTTTGGCCTGAGTCTATCAAGACAGTAGGTGCGATGAGGCAAGGAAAAGCTATAGAGGTTTTAGAAAAGATTGAACTAGGTCTTTATAAAAGTTGTGATAAAGTTGTTGCAGTAACTGATGCTTTTAAAGCCAATCTTATCAATCGTGGTATTGATAAGGATAAGATAGAAGTAGTGACAAATGGCTCAAATATAGAGCTTTTTTATCCAAGAGAAAAAGACCAAGAATTACTTCAAAAGTATAATTTAATAGATAAGTTTGTAGTAGGATATATAGGAACTCATGGTATGGCGCATAGTTTAGACTTTATAGTAAAATCTATAGCTTTGATAGAAGATAAAGATATACATTTTTTGTTTATCGGTGATGGTGCTATGAAAAAGACTATAGTAGATATAGCAAAAAGTCTAAAGTTAACCAATATAACATTTTTAGCACCTATAACAAAAGAGGAAGTACCTAGATATCTATCAGTATGCGATGTATCTTTGGCACCACTAAAAAAGGATGATAACTTTAAAACTGTAATTCCATCCAAGATATTTGAAGCTTCAGCTATGCAAAAGCCTACATTACTTGGTGTAGAAGGTGAAGCTAAAAGTATCATTGAAAGATATCAAGCAGGTATATGCTTTAAACCAGAAGATCAAAATGACTTTATAGATAAAGTTTTATACCTAAAAAAACATAAAAAATCATATATAAACTATCAAAATGGATGCCAAAAATTAGCTAATGATTTTGATAGAAAAAAATTAGCTCAAAAATTTTTAGATATATTGAAACTAAATTTTTAGATATTTTTTTATGAGTAAATATGGTCTTATAAAATAATATACAAAATAAAGATAATATGGTAACTCTATATAGCTATATTCATTCATAGATGGTTTGATTAGTATTTTATACAAATACTTTAGTTTTGTTTTTGTATTTGGAAAGAGTTGCAATATTATTTTTGTTTGTTGCAACTTACTTTTTGGTGTATGCCAACTCTCTATGATAAATTCAACTATTTTATGAAGTTTATAATAAGTTAGGATTTTTTCTTCTATATGTATAGGTATGGGTGTTTCATATAATTTGTTAGTAAGTATTATGCCTAGATAAAACATTTTGTTAAAGTCTGGATTTATCCGTGATATAAGTTTGTCCCAATCTATATCTTGAGTTCTTATCATAAGGTCTATATCTTTTATCCACTCTATACGCTCCCAAAGATGTTTTGAACCGTGTATGCATAGATAGTATAGTAAATTTTCATTACTAAATGTTTGAACTTTTTTGTTATTTATCGTGATAGTTTGAGTATCTTCCCAAAACTTTTCCAACTCTAAATGTAGTGGATAATCATCATCTAAAAATGCCCAGTGAAGTTCCAAATGTGTATGATTTGAAGTTTGTATATATCCCATATCATGTGCATTTTCTATCCAAATTTTTTCTTGTTTATTTGATAGGTTTAAGTATCTTTTATATCCATTGGAGAGTAAGATATTATCTATTTTGTATATATCTTTTTTATCTATAAGTATATCGATATCACCAAATTGACGCATAGTGATATCTCCATAAGCTAAGATAGATAAAGTAGGTCCTTTAAATGCCAAAGCTTTAATATGGTGTTTTTTTAGAAGATAGATGACACGAAGTAGCTCGGCACTTTTTAAAATATTTGTTTTAGCAATATCTTGATAGTTTTTGTTTAGTTTAGATATAAGTTGTTTATTGGTAGTAGAGTTTATATCTTTTAGATTCTTATATATTATAGGTAAAATACCATGTTTTTTTGATATCTGTATGAATGTTTCATTATCAAAAAATTCATTTATATATCTCGATACTATATGTTGTTCTTGAAAATTTAGTGATGTTTTACTAGACAGTAACAAGATAGATATAATATTATGATTTATAATTAATTGCATAAAGAATTATACTTATATTTTGATAAATTTATGAGTTTATATCTATCTTTATATTAAAAAAATATATAATAAGTTATATATTAAGAGAATATCAGATAGAATACTATATATAGTAGTGTATTAAAAGTAGTATTTTAGTGCAAACCTAATTTAAGGGGTATGTTTATGAAAAAGATAGTTTTATCTGGGATCGTATCTATAGTTTTGAGTACTTTGTCTATAGCAGGTGATAAATATGTAGCACCTGTTGTAGTGCCAGTTGTACCTGTAACACATGATACATCAGGGGTTTATATATCAGGAGCTTTGTATTATAACAATGTCTATTCTACTGGTTATAATTGGTTTACTAAATCAACAGATACTCAAGATGAGATAGGTGGGCTTACAGCTATAGTAGGATATAACTATAATGAATATTTAGCATTTGAAGCTAGAATATCTAAAAGTTTTTTAGAAGAGGATTATGCTGATGAATATCATTATAGTTTTTTTGTAAAACCTCAGTACAGATTTAGAGATGAAAATAACTACGAAGATAACTATTTTACTCTTTATGGATTATTGGGATTTGGGTATGTCAATATTGAAGGTACAGATGGTAATACTCCAGGAGCTACAGAAATTATAGGTAAAACTATTGCTGATGATTGGACTTTCCAATATGGTGTAGGTGTTAGTTATACATTTGTAGATAAAGAACACCCTGAAAGTGATGCTGGTGATTGGTCTGTTTTTGCTGAATATACTATGTATATGGATGATCAATCTATAGATTCTACAAGACTTTATAACTATAATTCAAACTATTACGATAAACTTAGTATGAATGGATTGAGTATAGGTGTTTCTTATCAATTTTAAATATATTTGAGCCTTTTTTAATGGCTCAATTCTCTCTGGATAAATAAACTTTTTTCAAAAAATTTTTAAGGGTAAAGATGAACTCTAATGTTAATATAGATGAAGATGAAATAGATATCAAAGAGATATATCATATACTTATTCGTTATAAGTGGATGATTCTAATAATAATATTTATTTTTTCTATAGCAAGTGCTTACTATGCATACTTTAAACCAAATATTTATAAAGCAACAGCTACAGTAGAAGTTGGTCTAGAAAGAAGAGGATATACTGCATCTAATGATATATTGTCAATGGCAATGGACTCTGGTAGAATGAACCCTGATACAGAAAAAGCTATAATCCAATCAAGGTTTTTAGCAAAAAAAGCTTCAGAGTTTGTAGATAGAAGACACCATTACTATACTGTTATAAACTTTAAAAAAATAGAATTATATAAAAATACACCATTTAAAGTAGGTATGAATAAAGGTTTTGATACAGAATTTACTTTATATCCTACTAGTGATGATAAACATTATAGGTTGGTTGTTAAGAATGCTAAAGATAAAAATGGTACAAAATGGAGTTTTGATAAAGTTTTACCATTTGATAAAGAGATAATAACACCATATTTTCATATCAATATTACAAAGGTAGCTAAATTTGAATATCCATCATATAGTTTTTTGATAAATAATCCAGAGATAGTTAATATAGGAGATGTTCAAGTAGAACAAACATCAAAATACTCTTCTATCCTTGCTATATCTTATGAAGATAATGTACCTTTAAGAGCTAAAGAGTATGCAAATGCTTTAGCTCATGCTTATATACAGCAAAATATAGAAAAGAAAACTCAAGAAGCTACTAAAAAATTAGAGTTTATAGATAAACAGCTTAAATACATTACTCAAAATCTAAGAACCTCAGCTATAAAAATAGAAGATTTTAAAAAGAAATCAAATACTGTAAGTCTTAGTGCCAAAGCAGAAAATATTATCAAACAAATTAGTGAACAGGATGCTAAATTATCTGAACTAACTATCAGAGAAGAATTACTCAACAATCTTTATAAAAGTGTAAGAAAAGGTAAAAGATTAGAGAGTTTGGTTGTAGTTGGATTGGGTAGTGGAGAGGCATCTTTGATAGAAATGGTTAAAAAGCTTCAAGATGCAATACTTAAAAAGAAACTTCTTAGAGAAGATTATACAGAGATGTATCCAGAAGTTAGAAAGCTTACAAAAACTATAGTTCAACTTAAAAAAATGATAATATCTACTATCAAAAATATGAAAAGAACTATAAAAGAACAAAAGACTCTTCTACAAAAAGAGATAGCAAAACAGCAAAAACTTTTGGATCAACTCCCTGCTGATGAGAGAATGTTTGGGCAACTTCAAAGAAAATTTGCTGTTAATGAAAAAATATACTCTTATCTTTTGGAAAAAAGATCTGAAACAGCTATCATAAAGGCTTCTACAGTTAGTAAAAATCGTATTATAGATGAAGCTATTTTACCTAAAAAACCTGTAAAACCCAAGAAGAAACTAATTGTTTTAGTAGGTATAATTTTGGGTATGATTTTGGGTGTTGTTTTGGCATTGATAAGAAACTATATGGATGATACTATAAAAACAGAAGAGGAGATTAGTAGTCATACTAAAGTACCTATAATTGGGATGATACCTCATATAAAAGAGAATGCAGATAAATTAAATGTATTACAACATCCTAAATCAGCTGTAGCAGAGTCATTTAGAAACTTGCGTACCAACTTGCAATTTATGGTGCAATACAAAGGAGCACAAGTTATATCTGTAACATCTACTATAAGTGGTGAGGGTAAAACAACTTTAGCAGTTAACTTGAGTGCTATTATGTCTATAGCCAATAAAAAAACAATTATTTTAAATTTAGATATGAGAAAGCCTACTTTACATGATAAATTTGACATCACAAATGGTAAAGGGATGAGTTCTTTACTCTCCGGTAATGCTTCTTTAAATGATGTTATACAATCAACAAAATATGATAATATAGATATTATAACATCAGGACCAATACCACCAAATCCTAGTGAATTAATTCAAAGTCCTATGATGGAAAAAATACTTATAAAGCTTAAAGAAATATATGATGTGGTTATACTTGACACTCCTCCTATAGGACTTGTGACAGATGCTAGAACCCTAATGCATTTTGCTGATATAAGTATATATGTACTTAGACAGGGATATTCTAAAAAAGAGTTTATAAAATCTATCAATTATTTAGCATCTGTAGATGAAATAAAAAGTTTAGGTATAGTGCTAAATGATATAAAAATGGATAAAAAAGGTTACAGCTATGGCTATGGATACGGTTATGGATACGGCTATGGATACGGCTATTATGAGGATGATAAAAAATGATTTTTCCTTTTTTTAAAAAGAAAAAGTTATTAGATATCAAACCATTGAAAGTAGATATTCATTCTCATCTTATACCATACATTGATGATGGAGCTAAGAGTATAGAAGATAGTATCTCTTTGATAAATGCTTTGAAATCTTTAGGTTATAAGAAACTTATTACAACTCCACATATAATGTCTGATGCATACAGAAATGATGCTACCAATATATATGAAGGTTTAAATTTATTAAAACAAAGAGTTATACAAGAAAAGATAGATATTGATATAGATGTAGGAGCAGAGTATTATCTTGATGATGGTTTTTTGGATAAAATCAAGTCAAAAGGTGTTATGGCTATTAATGATAGATATGTATTATTTGAAACTTCCTACTTATCTAAACCTATATTGATTGAAGATATGATTTTTGCTATATCATCAGAGGGATATATACCTATAATGGCACATCCTGAAAGATATAGGTATGTTAAAGATTTATCAAAAGAGTATAAAAGATTTAAAGATTTGGGTGTGATGTTTCAATGCAATATAAACTCGTTTGCTGGTTATTATGGTAATGATGCAAAACAGAAAGCACTTTTTTTAAGTCAAAATGGAATGATAGATTTTTTAGGTTCAGACTTACATCATATAAAACAGATAGAAGCTTTAGCCAAAGTTATACAAACTGATGTATATAAAGCTATATTTGAAACAAATGATATAAAAAATGATAAGCTTTTTTAGAAAAGCTATGATATTATATAAAATGTTAAGAAAAGGGGTTAATAATGTTAAAAGAGATGTTGTCTGTTGTTATATTAGGGGTTGTTGTAAGTGGTTGTAGTACAAGTTCTGCAAATTATGAAATGTTGCAAACAGGTAGTAATAAAAAAGAGAATACGATAAGAACTACAGCAGCTAGTATAGAATACAGAATTTTGCCTCAAGATAGATTACAAGTTGTTTTATATAAAGATCCAAATCAAGAATCTATAGCAAGTTCAGGAGAACTAGGTGAAAGTATGAGTAAAAAAGGGATTTTGGTAAATGCTGCTGGGTATATAACCCTACCATTGATAGGTAAGGTTAAAGTTGCAGGACTTACACAAACTCAAGCAGCAGATAAAATAACTCGTATGTATAAAAAATACCTCAATACTCCATCTGTATATCTTGAAGTACTCAATAAAAGGATTTTTGTTTTAGGTGAAGTAAATAAACCAGGAGTAATTCCTCTTGATAAAGAAAAAATGACCCTTTTTGAAGCATTGGCTCATGCTGGTGATATTACCGATTATGGTCAAAAAAATCATATATCAGTAGTATCTAATATACCAGGTCGAGGTATGGTTATGAGAACAGTTGATTTGACTGATTTTGACCATATGAAATATGCAGATTTGATGCTTAGACCAAATGATATAGTATATGTCAGACCTGATAGCTGGAAACAGTTTAAAGTGGCTTCTGATGAATTTACTGCACCATTTGAAACTATTACGAAGATTGCATCGCCATTTGTTACTCTTAAATATCTTAATGACTAAGATATTGTTATGTATATTTTAGAATATGCTGTTGTCTTTTTAATTGCATTAGTATTGATATATTTAGTTAAAGCTAATGCATCTTTATTATCTTTGATAGATGTACCAAATAATAGAAGTGAACATATAAAGCTTACTCCTAGGGGAGCAGGTATCGGTTTTATACTATCTTTTATTTTATCAATATCAATATTCCATTTTGATATATGTAAAGATTATAGTTATACCTTTTTAGCTATTTTGATGGTTTTTGCTGTTGGTATTTTAGATGATAGGCATGATACTGCACCCAAAACAAAATTTATAGTTATCATGATAGCAACATTTATGCTTTATATGGATCATATAGCTATATATAATATGGGAACATATTTTGGTTTTGATGCAAATTTGGGATGGTTTGCTTTGCCGTTTACTATGTTTGCTATGGCAGGGTTTACAAACGCACTAAATCTTATAGATGGTCTTGATGGTTTAGCAGCTAGTTTGAGTCTTGTCATATTTGTGATATTTGCGATACTTGGATATAATCATCAAGATGATTTTATCTTTTATATATCTAGTTATTTTATTGTATCTTTGATAGCTTTTTTACTTTTTAACTGGAATCCAGCTTCTATATTTATGGGAGATAGTGGTTCCTTGACACTTGGTTTTGTGATAGCAATGCTTGGTATAAAATCTTTGGAGTATTTACCAGCTGTTAGTATGCTCTTTATCACTGGTATTCCTATTATGGATACACTTATTGTTATGATTAGACGCAAAAGAGCAGGTAAATCAGCATTTTCTCCTGATAAATGTCATATACATCATATACTAAAAACTTTTTTTCAAGACAATATAAAAAGAACAGTAATGTTTTTAATATTTTTACAATCTATTTATGCAATTATTGGTATCATATTTGCTAAAGTAAAAGATGATGGTTTTATGATGATATTTTTTATCTTAAATATTGTATTGTTATATCTTCTTTTACAAGCTATGATTAAAAGACAAAACAGGAAGTGTTAATGGTAAGATATATACTTTTTTTGATATTAACTGTAGTGGTTATGGCAGAACAAGAGATAGTAGTAGATCTCTCAGAACAGATGGCTTATGCTTATGAAGATGGAGAGCTTATCATGGAAGGTAGGATATCTTCAGGTAAGATAGGCAGAGAAACACCAGCTGGTGAGTATCGTATCCTTGAGAAAAAAAGACATCACAGATCAAATTTATGGCCAAAGCCAAATGGTGGTGCAAGGATGGACTATATGCTTAGATTGACCAACACCGGTATAGCTATGCATTTAGGGTATGTACCAAATCGTCCAGCGTCTCATGGATGTATCAGACTTAAAAACGGTTTTGCTCAAAGACTATTTAGATGGGCGAAGGTTGGAACACCAGTGTATGTAGAAGGAAGTGAAAGGGATTATCTATTTGATCATGGTCTTATATCTGAGTATGATGATATGGATGATATAGTGATAGATGATTATGGGATAGAGGATATCCACTAATCCCCTATAAGTTTACTACATAGATCAAATCTGTTATGAGTCATAAGGTGTACTTTACCATGAAGAGCCATCATATCATCAAATATCTGTTTTGAGATACCAAAGCCTACCTCTTGCTCTTTATCCTCTCCATCCATAGCAGCCAAGTTCATCTCATCTATGATATCCTTTGGTACATGAATGCCTGGTACTTTATCATCTATAAAGTTTGCTGTTCTAGCTTTGACTATAGGGAACTGACCGATAACTAACTGAGCCTCTTTTGCAGTATCTCTGATACTAAGCTCTTTGGCTTCTTCAAATATCTCTA
>Ga0256828_1001023_pt1 | contig 18018 bp, 12 predicted proteins | sample CV88metaG_FD_185993 | JGI IMG/M metagenome (GOLD analysis project Ga0256828, IMG submission 185993) | Hydrothermal vent microbial communities from East Pacific Rise, Pacific Ocean - CV88 | ecosystem: Environmental > Aquatic > Marine > Hydrothermal vents | place: Pacific Ocean: East Pacific Rise...
AAAGAGATGCTCCCTGTACTCACCAAACCTCTCATTCAGTATGGAGTGGAAGAAGCGCTTGAAGCAGGCATCACGACTATGGCAATTGTCACCGGTCGAGGTAAACGCGCCATTGAAGATCATTTTGACATCTCCTATGAACTTGAGCATCAGATCAAAGGAACATCCAAAGAGCCTTTACTTGATGAAATACGTGCACTTATTGGTAAATGTACTTTTTCCTACACCCGTCAAACAGAGATGAAAGGATTGGGGCATGCTATCCTCACAGGGGAAACGCTCATAGGAAATGAGCCTTTTGCTGTTGTACTTGCAGATGATCTCTGTGATAATAACGGTTATGATCCGGTATTGAAACAGATGGTATCTGTTTACGAAAAATATCAATGTTCCATCGTTGCGATAGAAGAAGTCCCTTTGGAGGAGACCAATAAATACGGTGTCATTGCAGGAAATCTTGTAGATGGGACCAACGACACCTATCGGGTTACCGATATGGTTGAAAAACCAGACCCTAAAGATGCTCCTACCAATATGGCGATCATTGGACGTTACATTCTCACTCCCGATATTTTCGACATTCTCAGAACTACACAACCAGGAAAAGGTGGTGAGATCCAAATTACAGATGCCCTGCTTGAACAGGCAAAAAAAGGACGTGTCATTGCATTCAAATTCAAAGGAACACGTTTTGACTGTGGTTCAGTCGAAGGTTTTGTCGAAGCAACAAATTATTTTTATAAAATGGGTATTAATAACTAAATGTCTTTTTTACTAAATCCTCATATTTAACATTATTTTAATATAATATCTCTATGATAAAACAAATAAAACATTTCCTTCTTGATATTTACAATAAACGTTCTATTCTTTATGAATTAGCAAAAAGAGATTTCCAAAAACAATACATGGGCTCTTATTTAGGCTTCGTCTGGGTATATCTACAACCACTACTTTTTATAGGGGTATTATACTTTATTTTTACTATGGGCTTTAAAGCAGGTAGTAGTACTAGTGGTGTACCATTTATAGTATATCTAATTACAGGAATGATTGCATGGTTTTATATTGCAGAAAACCTCAATGCTGGAACCAATGTACTTAAACAACATTCTTTCCTTTTAAAAAAAGTTGACTTTCGGTTAAGTATGCTTCCTATAGTAAAACTAATAAGTTCTTCCGCACCTCATTTATTCTTTATAGTATTAGCTATTATTATAAGCATAATAAATGGAATTTATCCAACATTATATATAATACAATTAGCCTATTATTTTATAGCTATGGTTTTTTTACTTCTAGGTATTAATTGGCTAACTTCTTCTACCAATCTTTTTGTTCCTGATGTATCAAAAGTGATTAGTATTATTGTAACCTTTGGTTTTTGGCTCACTCCTATATTTTGGGATCTTTCGAAAGTACCAGAAAAATATCAATGGATTGTTAAATTAAATCCTGCTGTTTATATTGTAGAAGGATATCGAGACTCAATTATTAATCATATAGGTTTTTGGGAAAAACCTTATGAAACACTATATTTTTGGCTATTTACCGGTCTAATGCTATGGTCAGGAATTACTGTCTTTAAAAAATTAAGACCCCATTTTGCGGAGGTCGTATAATGGATACAAATACTGCAATCTCGATCAAAAATGTTTCGAAATACTATAAACTTTATAATGAACCTAAAGATCGTCTAAAAGAAGCTTTGAGTCTTTCTAAAAAAATATATCACAAAAAATTCTATGCTATCGAAAATTTAAACCTTGAAATAAAAAAGGGAGAAATAATTGGGATAGTTGGAAGAAACGGAAGTGGTAAATCCACCTTATTAAAACTTATTACCAAAGTTTTAGTACCTAACCAAGGTTCAATTAAAGTAAATGGAAAAATATCCGCTCTGTTAGAATTAGGATCAGGGTTTAACCCTGCATTTACAGGTAGACAAAATATTTTTTTCTATGGAACTATTCTTGGTTTTACTAAAGAGGAAATGGAAGAAAAGATCGATGACATTCTTGCCTTTGCTGATATTGGTGAATTTATTGATCAACCGTTAAAAACTTACTCGAGTGGTATGAAATCACGACTTGGCTTTGCTGTTGCTGTACATATAGATCCGGAAATACTCATTCTAGATGAAGTTTTATCCGTAGGAGATATATTTTTCAAAAGAAAATCCTATGCTAAAATGCAAGAGTTTTTTGAAAGTGGGAAAACCATTATTTATGTTTCTCATAGTGCCAATGAAGTCAATAGACTATGTACAAGAGCCGTCTTTTTACATAATGGTAAAATTTTGCTTGATGGCAAACCTAAAACAGTTACCAAATATTATGAAAAATACCTTTTTGCAAAAAAAGAAAATCAAGCATCTGTTATTCAAGAAATAGAAACATTAAACTTAGAAAAAGATGAAGTATCTGAAACTTCAGTCCCTACTCAAAATAAATTTTCTGTTTCTCCTACATCTCAGTCAAAAACCATTACTAAAGATACTAAAACAGATGATCGACCAAAACCTTTTTTCATACCTGATCTTATTTCCCAAAACCGTACCGAATACGATAATACCTATTTGGATATTTACGATCTATGGATTGAAACATTAGAAGGTAAAAAAGTCAATGTATTAGTTACAAATGAAAAATATAGATATTGCTACAAACTAAGGTTCAAAGCCGACTTTAATGATGTTGATTATGGAATGCAAATTATTACAGAAAAAGGTATGTTACTATCCGGGTGTAAGAATGAAAAAAGTCTGAATGTTAAAAAAAATGAAATTATACAAGTTTATTGGGAATTCAATTGTCTGATGCATGAAGGTATCTATTATATAAATACTGCTGTCAATCATCCTGCTAATGGAAGTCGAGAGTATATTAATCGTATTATTGATGCCGTAATGTTTAAAGTACAACCTATAGACAATAATTGTAACGGCTTAGTATATCTACAACAAACTTCCCCTATAATTACATCTCTAAATTCAAATAACGCTAATACACATATGGAAAATAAATGAAACAAAAAATACTAATTGTATTCGGTACCCGGCCTGAGGCCATAAAAATGGCTCCTCTCGTTAAAGCATTTCAGCAGCACCCAGATAATTTTATTACAAAAGTATGTGTCACTGCCCAACATAGAGAAATGCTTGACCAGGTTTTGGAATTATTTGAAATAGTACCAGACTATGACCTTGATATTATGAAACCAGGGCAGGATCTTTATGATGTTACAGCTAATGTGCTGCTGGGTATGAAAGAAGTTCTTCAAAACTTCCAACCTGATATCGTGTTCGTTCATGGAGACACCTCTACTACCTTTGCAGCATCACTTGCTGCCTTCTATCAGCAGATAAAAGTTGCCCATGTCGAAGCTGGACTTCGTACAGGAGATATCTACTCCCCATGGCCAGAAGAAGCCAACCGTCAACTGACAACACAGATCACAGCTTATCATTTTGCCCCTACTGAAACATCCAAAACAAATCTTTTAAAAGAAAATGTCAAAGAGAGCACGATCTCAGTAACAGGAAACACTGTCATTGATGCACTATTCCTTGCTTTGGAAAAGATCAAAACCAATAATGCACTTGAAGAACGAGTTGTGACTCACCTCAACAATACCATCCAACACCCTACATTCAACGTCCAGCACTCAACGTTCATTCTCGTGACCGGACACCGAAGAGAAAATCATGGTCAAGGGTTCATTAACATCTGTAATGCGTTAAAAGAAATAGCCCTTCAGAATCCAAAAATTCACATTGTCTACCCTGTACACCTAAATCCTAATGTACAAAAACCCGTCAAAGAGCTTTTAAGTGGTATTGACAATGTACATCTTATAGAACCACTGCAGTATGAGCAATTTATCTATATGATGGATAAGGCATATTTCATTATCACGGATAGTGGTGGTGTACAGGAAGAAGCACCATCTTTAGGGAAACCTGTTCTCGTAATGCGGGATACAACAGAACGTCCGGAAGCACTTGACGCGGGAACAGTCAAACTTGTGGGTACCGATACTGAACGTATCATACAGGAAGCACAAAAACTCATTAATGACAAACAGGCGTACGAGCAAATGAGTAAAGCAAGTAATCCATATGGTGATGGACATGCCTGTGAAAAGATCATACAATATATAAAGGAACGAATATAATGAATCAAGGAAAAAAAATCTGTGTTGTCGGGTTAGGATATATTGGACTTCCTACTGCTGCACTTCTTGCTAACAGAGGATATGATGTCCATGGTGTTGATGTAGTTAAAAGTACCGTAGATACGATTAACAGAGGTGAAATACACATTGTAGAGCCGGAGCTTGATACATTTGTCCAGGCAGCCGTTAAAAGTGGAAAACTTAAAGCAGATCTCACACCGGTAGAAGCAGATATTTTTATTATTGCAGTACCAACTCCATTCCATGACGGATATGTTCCCAATATTGATTATGTCGTTTCTGCCACAAAAGCTATTGCTCCCTACCTGAAAGAGAACAATATTGTTATTCTCGAGTCGACTTCACCAGTAGGTACTACAGACAAAGTTGAAGAAGTGCTTCGTGATGAAGGTGTTGATACTTCAAAACTGTATATTGCACATTGTCCGGAACGTGTACTTCCAGGACATATTATGCGTGAACTTGTTGAAAATGACCGCATTGTTGGAGGAGTCACTCCTGAAGCAACTGAAGCAACCGTCTCTTTTTACAATACTTTTGTAGAGGGAGAAGTACTCTCTACTGATGCAAAAACTGCTGAAATGGCAAAACTGACTGAAAACAGTTTTCGTGATACCAATATTGCCTTTGCCAATGAACTCTCCATCCTCTGTGACAAATTTGAAATTGATGTGTGGGAGCTCATAGCACTGGCAAATCGTCACCCACGAGTGAACATTCTGCAACCAGGTGCAGGTGTTGGCGGGCACTGTATTGCTGTGGACCCATGGTTTATTGTTCATGCCGGAGGTAAAGATGCCAAAATGATCCGTACCGCCAGAGAGGTCAACACCTATAAAACAGAATGGGTTATTGAAAAAATAAAGAATGCTGCCCTCCAATTTGAAAATGAACATGGTAAAAAAGCAAAAGTAGCATGTATGGGACTTGCATTCAAGCCAGATATTGATGATCTTAGAGAATCCCCTGCACTCTATATTACAAGAAGATTAATTGCTGATGGACTTGATGTATTAGCCGTTGAACCAAATGTAGAAGAGTTTCAAGAATTCCCATTAACCAATTATAAAGATGCACTGGAAGAAGCAGATGTCATTACCTTCCTCGTAGCACATAAAGAGTTTAAGAACCTACAAAAAGAAGAATTTCAACTACAACCTGATTTAGATTTTTGTGGGGTTCTGAATGGCTAAAAATACCTATAGTACCAGTCATACTGAGATAGATATTCATGATCATGTAGCTGAAGCATACTATGGTAAGCTAGGTGAAAAATTCATGAAGGAAACTCAACAGCGCCTTCATTGGATCAGAGATCATGTTGAAGGTGATACAATCTTAGATATTGGCTGCAGTCAAGGTATTGGACCTATCCTACTAGGTCGTCTTGGTAAACATGTTATCGGTATTGACATTAGTCAAAAAGCTGTCGATGAAGCAGAAGCTGAATTAACAAAAGAAGCTCCGGATATACAAGAAAAGATTGAATTTAGAAAAGCTGACTTTCTAACGTTTGAGACAGCTAAAAAATTTGATACTATAACAATAACTGAAGTCCTTGAGCATCTAGAGAACCCCCAAGAGTTTATCGATAAAGCATATGATCTGCTCAAGCCAGAAGGTAGATTAATCATTACTGTACCTTTTGGAATCAATGATCATCCTGACCATAAAAAAACATTTTATTTTCTTGAACTTTATAAAATGCTATATCCAAAATTTGACTTTGTTGATACTTTGATTCAAAATAAATGGATTGGTTTCATTGTACAAAAGAAAAAAAAGACTAAGACAGCACCTTTAGAAAATTTAAGTATTGCACAAATAGAATATATTGAAAAAAGCTTCTACTCAATTGAAAGAGAATTACTAGATAAATATAATTCACAATATGCACAACTGACAATCGCAAATGAGAAATATAAAAATGTAACAATGCAATATAGTGATCTCAAAGAAAAAATGAACAAATATCAAGATGAAGTCACCAAACTAAAAAATTCACTTGCAAAACTACAACAGAAAGAAGAATGTATAAAGCTAAAAAAATCAGCATCCTATCAGTTGGGAGATTTACTCATACATAGAACACGATCATTTACTGATATACTTAAACTCCCTATTAGAATATGGCGAATCAGAAATACTAAAAAAAATACCCAAGATTTTTATAGTAAAAAAAAAATAACTAAAAATACGCTAAAAACACCTGCATCCTCCAGTAATAAAAAAAAATTTACTTCGAATAAATGCTTAGAAGATTTAAATATAGCATGTATCATGGATGCCTTTACCTATGAATCCTATGCATATGAAGCAAATTTTCAACAACTCACTCCAGAAAACTGGAAAAAAGAAATCATCAATATTAAGCCAGACCTTCTCTTTGTTGAATCAGCATGGAGAGGAAAAGATGAACTGTGGTGGAATGCTGTAGGCAAAAAATCTGATGAGTTGATTGCTATAGTTAAATATTGTAATCAACACGATATACCAACAGTTTTCTGGAACAAAGAAGATCCTGTACACTTTAACACCTTCATTAATACTGCAACATTATTTGATTTTATATTCACAACAGATATCGATATGATTGAAAAGTACAAAGAAATGCTTCAACATGAACAGGTATATCTTTTACCTTTTGCATGCCAACCAAAAGTCAATAATCCCATAGAAAAATATACTCGTAAAGATGCTTTTTGCTTTGCGGGCGCCTACTATAGTCGCTACCCGGAAAGAACAAAAGACCTTGATGAATTTATTCAGTATCTTCCTTCATTCAAACCTGTTGAAATTTATGATAGAAACTATGGGAAAACAGATAAAGACTATATGTTTCCGGAACAATACAAACCATATATTATTGGAACCCTTCCTTTTGACAAAATAGACAAAGCATACAAAGGCTACAACTATGCAATCAATTTAAACTCGGTCAAACAATCTCAAAGCATGTTTGCCAGACGTGTTTATGAAGTTTTAGCATCCAATACTATTGTAATCAGTAACTTTTCCAGAGCAATAAAACTTTTGTTTGGCGATCTTGTTATCACTTCTGATAGTGGCAAACACATTATTGAAAAATTAAAATTACTCTCAAATAATGAAATAAACCTAAAAAAACATAAGCTTTTAGCATTAAGGAAAGTACTTAGTGAACATACTTACGCACAAAGATTTCACTTCGTTATAGAAACAGTATTCCAAGAAAAACAGAAAAGCTTTTTACCGCAAGTCGCCCTTGTATGTCAAGTAAAAAACAAAGAAGACTTTGACATAGCACTCTCAATTTTCAATTCTCAGTCATATAAAAATAAATCATTATACCTTATGTTAGAAAATAATTCTATTTCAACGTCATTATCAAAAAATGATGAAGTATATATTGTTTCTAAAAAGACTTCTAATAAAATTGATAATACTTTTAAAGACATAGACTATATCGCATATATATCTTTAGAAAATAAATATGGGGACAACTATATTACAGATTTGGCACTTGCTACACTTTACCATGATGGTCCTATTATAGGTAAAGCTTCATATTATCAATATAATAATGATCAACAAAGTGTCCAACTTGTAAATGATGGGAATCAATATAAATTTGTGAAACACATATATCCTCATAGGGCAATCATCAAAAAAACATTTTTCACATCCTTATCTACTAAAGATTTACACTTGACACTTCAACAAAATATTGAGCAAAACAATATTCTAAGCATTGATGAATTCAACTACTGTGAAAATGCGTATACTATTTCAGATAATGATTCACAAATATTTCTTGATATCGATACTATAGATACAGGAATACCTTTCGAGAGCTTCTTAAATAAAATACATCAGGTATCTATGATACCAGCAAACAAAAAAGTTGATCCACTTACACTTTCTTTCCCTCCTCTTATCGGTAAGGAAAGATATTTGCTTCTTACCAATATTTATCCTTCTTACCATAATCTTTACCGCAATGTATTCGTACATGCACGCATCAAGGCATATAAACGGCAGGGAATTAATGTCGATGTTTTTCAATTACAATCTAATACATCGTTAACATATTATGAATTTGATGATATCAATGTAACTATTGGTTCACAAGAGATGCTCAAGAATCTTTTACAACACAACCATTATGAAAGTATATTAGTTCATTTTCTAGATGAAACTATGTGGAATATACTTAAAAATTTCATTACACAGTCAAAAATTATTGTTTGGGCTCACGGGTTTGAAATACAACCTTGGTATAGAAGGAAATATCTTTACAAAACAACAAGAGAATTAAAAAAAGCTAAAAAACAAAGCATAAATAAAATTCATTTTTGGAAGAAAATACTAACGAACCCACCTAAAAACCTAAAACTTTTATTCGTTTCAAACTATCTAGCAGAAAGTGTTATGGAAGATCTCCAGCTCAATATTCCCAAAAAAAACTATGAAATAATACATAACTTCATTGATACGGATCTTTTTGAGTATATACCAAAAAATACAGAACAACGAAAAAAAATATTATCTATACGCCCATTTGCCAATACAAACTATGCCAATGACTTAAGTGTAAAAGCCATTCTTGAATTATCAAAAAAGCCTTACTTCAATGAACTTACTTTCCACATTATAGGGAATGGTACTCTTTTTGACAAAACAGTTGAACCTCTTAAAAAATTTAATAATATCATTATTGAAAAAAAGTTTCTCACACAAACAGAAATTGCAGAAATACATAAACACTATGGTATATTTTTATGTCCATCACGGATGGATACGCAGGGAGTATCAAGAGATGAAGCCATGTCTTCTGGCCTTGTACCTATTACAAATAGCGTAGCTGCAATTCCAGAGTTTGTTGATGATACATGTGCTATATTAGCTAAACCCGAAGAATTTCATGAATTAGCTTTGGGAATAGAAAAACTTTATAATGACCCTAAACTATTCCAGCAAATGTCTAAAAATGCTGCAAAACGAGTTCGTTTACAGTCTAGTTTTGAAAAAACTATTATAAAAGAATTAAAACTTTTTCACTCTAAATAAAAATGAAAAAAAGAATACTTTTAATCTCCAACATGTATCCTTCTTCAGAGCATCCTACCTATGGTACTTTTATCCAGAGATTTGAGCAGCAAATGAAAGAAGAAGGATTTATTATTACTAAATCTGTTATTCAAGGAAGAGGTAATAATTTTTTACAAAAAATACAAAAGTATCTTAGTTTTTTCTGGATAACGGTTAAAAAAATTCGTAAGGATGATTATGATCTCATCTATGTACACTATATTGGTCACTCTCTTCTACCGTTTTTATTCATTAGAAAATCTATCTCCAAACCTCTAGTACTTAATGCCCATGGAAGTGATGTTAGACCTCGTTCCCTAATAGGAAGGTATATCCAGAAGATTATTCGTCCAATTATTAAACAAGCAGATCTCATTGTGGTTCCTTCATATTATTTTAAAAATGTGGTCAGAAATCTTTTTTCAGTAGATGAAAAAAAAATTTTTGTTTCACCGTCAGGGGGCATTGATACTAAAATATTTATTCCTTCTAACAGGCAAAACACGCTACAGCAAAACCTAACAATTGGCTATGTTTCCCATATCAATAAGGACAAAGGATGGCATCTTCTAATCGAGACACTAAAAGAATTAAAAAAATATAAAAAATATAATTTTTCCGCCCTTATTATAGGTGATGGACCAGATATAAAAGAGCTAAAAAACTGTATAAATACATATGATCTTAATACTGAAGTTTCCATTCTTGGAGCCATCACACATAATGAACTTCCTTTATATTATCAGTCAATGGATATTTTTGTGTTTCCTACAAAAGGAGAAAGTCTGGGACTTGTCGGCTTAGAAGCCCTTTCTTGTGGAATTCCTGTCATTGGCTCTAATATTCCTGCCCTTAATGAGTACATAAAACCACATCATAACGGGTATCTTTTCCAATATAATTCATCAAGGGACCTCACATCAAAAATAGTTGATTACTTATCATTATCCCTAAGCCAAAAACAACTACTTACCTCTAATGCACGTCAAACTGCTCTAAAATATGAAGCTAAACATGTAGCAAAAAATCTTGCCAATATACTTAACAAACTGATTAGGAAAAATAAAAATATATGAGTAAAAGAATACATATCCTTAACTGCCCTATCGATGCACTAACCATGGAAGAAACTTTAGAACAAATAAATGATGCAATCATCTCTCGTAATCATATACAACATGTAGTTGTCAATGCAGCAAAGATTGTAATGATGCAAAAAGACAAAAACCTTGCAGAAGCTATTGAAGGTAGTGATATCATCAATGTAGATGGTCAAGCTGTTGTTTGGGCCAGTAAGCTACTAAAGCAACCTTTACCTGAGAGAGTGGCCGGTATTGACCTTATGAGCAAGCTTGTTGAGATGTCACATAAAAAAGGCTACAGAATATTTTTCCTTGGTGCAAGACAGGATGTCATCCAAAAAGTAATAGCAAAATATCGAGCACAATATGGAGACAGTATTATTGCAGGATACAAGGATGGATACTTTAGTAAAAGCGAAGAACATGCTGTTGTTGAGGAAATATCAAAGAGTAATGCTGACATACTTTTTGTAGCCATCCCTTCTCCTCAAAAAGAACTCTTTCTCAATCAATACAGCCAGCACCTCGGTGTACCTTTTATAATGGGTGTAGGTGGTAGTTTTGATGTGATATCTGGACAGATTAAAAGAGCACCACTCTGGATGCAAAAATATGGTATGGAATGGTTCTTTCGATTGATACAAGAACCTAGAAAAATGTGGAAAAGGTATCTCTTTACCAATATTTCATTTATTCTTCTTCTTTTACGCCATATGATAAAAAAAGGAACCATGTAATATACAGATATTATGCTATAATTTTTCCAATTTTTAACATACCGGAGAAAGGAAAGAATGAAAGAGTTCATATCAAAACTAGTATTTATTATTTTTGATATAATTACAATCTTTCTTTCTATTTCATTAGCATATATAGTGCGAGAATCTATCACAACTTCAAATATCCATATCTTTTCTTTTAATGAATATATTCTCTTTTACCCTATTTACATTATTCCCATTGCATTGATCCTCTATGAAGGGGGCTATACCTATCGCTATGACTTTTGGCATGAAAGTCGAATCATTTTTAAGGTAATTATCTTTTCAGCTATTCTTATTTTTGCTTATTTGTCTATGACAAAATCAATGGAGCACTATTCACGACTTGTTATTGGCCTCTCCTTTTTCTTTATGGCTTTTCTAATCCCCCTTTCAAAGAACATCAGTAAAAAAATATTACACAAACTTGGACTCTGGCAAAAAAAAGCCAAAGTATATGGAGATGATCCTTTCTTAACAGAAGAAATTTACGGCAATCCCTATCTGGGATATGTTAAACCTGGACCAAATGAAGAACCTTCAACTGTTTTCATCAATTCAAAATCAAGTGATCTGAAAACATTGAAAAATATTATTTCCTCCCAAATTAAAAACAAACATGAAGTAATCTTTATTCCGCTTATGGACGACTATGATCTTACACATTCACATATTTATGATCTTGCCAATACCAGAACAAATCTTATTGTTTTTCAAAACCGATTAAAAAGTCGTTCAAGAATTGTATTTAAAAATGTTTCGGACTTTACTCTTTCTTTGATCATCTTTCCTTTTTTGATCCCTGTCATGCTCTATATTGCATATAAGATAAAGAGAGACAACCCCGATGAAAAAATCCTTTTCAAACAAAAAAGAATGGGAAAGAACGGGAAACCCTTCAGTTGTTACAAATTTCAAACGATGTATGAAAACAGCGATGAGATGCTTCAGGAATACCTAAAAAAGCATCCGGAAGAGGTAGACTATTATGATACCTACCACAAATATAAAAATGATCCCCGCATTACAAAAGTGGGACATTTCCTTCGTCGTACTTCTCTTGATGAACTTCCTCAAATCTTTAATGTTTTCAGAGGAGATATGAGTTTCATAGGGCCTCGCCCCTATATGCTGAATGAAAAAGAAAAGATCGGAGAAAATATTGAGACTATACTTTCCGTAAGACCTGGAATAACCGGATTGTGGCAAGTAAGCGGACGCAGTGATGTAGACTTTTATTCACGAATAGAACTTGATGTATGGTATATCCGTAACTGGAATTTGTGGATGGATCTCGTTATTTTGATAAAAACAATTAAAACCGTCCTTTTAAAAGACGGTGCTCAATAAAAATATAATTTAACTAGATACTTATCTGTCTATTCCAACTTACTATTTGCAAGCTTCTGAAACTCTTCAGAGCTTTCCAGAAGCTCACTATAGGTTCCTCTGCTTTCAATACGCCCTTCTTTGAATACCAAGATCTCATCAGCATGCTCAATGGTTGTTAGGCGATGGGCGACAATAAAGGTAATCATCTCACCTTTAAGTTCTTCAAGCGCCTGCTGGATCGCTTTTTCACTCTTGTTATCCAGTGCGGATGTCGCTTCATCCAAAATAAGGACATCAGGGTCTTTGTAAAGTGCCCGTGCCAATGCTATACGCTGACGCTGACCACCACTCAGGTTGGTTCCATTCTCGTCCAATACTGTATGTATACCATCTGGCAGTTTTTTTACAAATTCCCATGCATGTGCCTGCTGAAGTGCTCGGATAACACGTTCTTCTTCAACTGTTTCTCCATATGCAACATTTTGGGCTATGCTATCTTGGAAAATAAAAATACGCTGTGTTACAAATGCTATTTTTTGGTGTAATGAATGTAAATTATAGCTACGAATATCCTGATCATTAATATATATTGTTCCAGATGAAGCATCATAAAAACGTACAAGCAGATTGACAAAACTGCTTTTCCCTGCACCGCTGTCCCCTACCAAGGCATATACCTTTCCTTTTTTTGCTATGAGATTGATATTGTGTAAAACCTGTTTATTATCGTACTGTAAGGAGACATTCTCAATTTTTATATTATCTACCTTTTTAAGAATACTGTCACCGGAAACAATTGTAGGCTTACTGTCAAATAATTCCTGCATTCTTTCCATAGCAGCAACAGCATCCTGAATACGGTTATGGATATTGGAAAGTACTTTAATTGGATCATAAAGCATAAATAATGCTGTGACAAAAGCAAAAAATGTTCCTACCGTTATTTCATCATCGATCACCTGAAGAGCCCCTACATAAATTACCAAGGCTATAGCAACTGATCCAAAGACTTCCAGTGTTGGACCTACCAGTGCATTTGTTTTTATCTGCTTGATCGCCAATTTAAAAAACTTCATACTCTCTTTTGAAAAACGGTTATACTCATACTCTTGAGAGGAATGGGATTTAATGACCTCCATATTGTTAAAGATCTCTGTCAATCTTGAAGTAAGATCAGAGTTGCTCTCCTGGGATTTTCTGGAGTAGCTTTTCATTTTTTTTGCCAATATCTGTAACGGAAACAGTGCCAATGGCATAATCACTAGAAAATAAAATGCAAGCTTCGGACTTTGATAGATCACATAGACTGTCAATGTTACAATCAGCATAGATTTTACCATCAGTGTTGGTATCATAGAAGAGACAACATTCTGTACACGACCGATATCTGCTGTTACTCGACTCAAAAGTTCTCCACTACGCATTTTATTTAAATAATCAATATCTTGATACATTAAATGCTTTGCAAGACGATTTCGAAGTTTCCGGACAATATCATCACCGATATATACAGTATAATAGGTCTGAACATATCTCCCAATTGATTTAATCATAAAGACACCTATGATTGCAAAAGGAATAAGTTGCAACATCTCTCTGTCTTTACTGATAAACACTTCATCCAACACTGGTTTTAACAGATGTGCTGAAGCAGTAGTACCGACAGCAACAGCTATCATTCCCAATACAGCAAAGAAAAATTCTCTTTTATAATCCATCATATATGGAAGAAAATATTTTATTAATTGTCTCATTTACTTTGTCCTCTTTTTAGTTTTTTCCATTCTATTGACTGATAGAGGAAAATAGCCACCATTATATTAAAAAGTAAGAATGGCTGAAAATTCCAAAACAAAGGTTCCCCTATAAACCCTACTAGATAAATCACAACAAACGTACATAACAGGATATAACTACTTCTAGGCAAAGGAATCTGTAAGAGCTTGAAGAAGAATATTCCAAGTAAAAACAATGCAATTATCCCTGCATCCATTAATGTTTGAATATATTGATTATGCATATGCCAAAAACGATAGACCAGTTTTCCATCTTTTTGATTTTTAAGTTTATCTCGGAATATTTGTTTGGAAGCACCTATTCCCGCACCTGTTAAAGGGTGTTCAATAATAATATCTTTTGCGATCAACCAGGCATATGCCCTATTACCCCAAGAACTGCGATAATTTCCTTTTGTTATTTTGTGTAGAGAAGATAGTGCAGTATCAATACGCTTGTGAAATACAGGACTAACGGTATATGCCGTTGTAAAAATCACCATCATTGCCATAAGTGCTAGAAAAAAACTCTTCCAGCTAAAGCTGAAATACATAAAAATATATACAAATATAGCTACAAAAAAAGCCAACTGCCCAAGTCTGCCTCCGTTCAAAAAAAGATTGACCCCTGCACTCAAAATAAAAAGTATGACCAATCCTTTTAAGTAAACATTGTCAACCTGCGTAAACTCTGTAAGTAAAATAAAAATAGTCACCGCCAAAAAAATTGAATACAGGCTGTGTTGCATAAATGGGGTAGGATTTTCCGGTGATCCAACAGGTAAATGAATCATATCCAGATATACCAACCATGATGATATTTCACTAATGAACATTGCTGTTAAAAATGCTGATATCAACCATTTAATATATTGTTTCCGTAGTGACGTCAGAAGTACAGGTATGATCATAAATCCAAATATATACATTCTTCCATAGGATATCACTGCATTATTGGGGTAGTGCTTCACAAAGCCCCCATAAAGTGTTTCACTCCAAAATAACGAAAGTCCCAAAAAGAGAATAAATAAAGCATAATATTTTAATGGTTCAATCCCTTTAAGCAAATGAAATTTTTCTTTCCACCTTCCTTCTATAATCCAAACACAGATTATCAATACCAATACAACCGTTGCTTTTTTTTCACTTAACGGGAGTATAAATGCAAATAAAACTAAAAGATAATTCAATATACTTTCAGCTGTAAAAGCATACTTACGATTTAACATTAATTTTCTCCTATCAAGGCTTTATATTCAAGAAAGACATTTTCTTCTTTAAATTTTTCAAGATATTCAGATCCCTCTAAAGAGGGATAAGATTTCAAAGCATCTTCAATTTTAAATGCAAGGTCAGTACTATCATTTACTTTTGCAAGATATTGACTCAATGCACCTGTCAAAATCTCATTGGGACCGGAAATACAATCTGTACTGACAACAGGTGTACGTAAAATAAGGGCTTCTACCAACACTGTCGGTAAACCTTCTCTTGCAGATGATAAAACCAACAGTTTTGCATGATGAATATAAGGATAAGGATTACTTTTAAACCCAAAAATTGTCACATTTTCCTCCAGATGAAGATCTGAAATCATCTGCTGCAACTCATCATCCTCTTTACACATTAGTAACAACTTGGGAGGATTCTTTAATTTGGCATAAGCCTGAAGCAAGATATCATGCCGTTTTTCTTTTCTGAATGCTCCAACATGTATCATATAGGGCTCATCAGGGAGGTCTATTGGCTTTTCATCTGCTTTTTTACGTATTTCATTAAGATCAAAAGGATTATAAATTGTCTTGCAAAGTGCCGGATGAATACCAACTTTGGGGAGATCATTACATATACCTTGTGATACACAGACAAGCTTTTTATTTTTGTATAATTTTTTGAAAGTTCTCTCTCTTCGATAGGCTCTTACATATTCTTTTCTCTTTTTTAGCTCTTCTAGTTCAATAGAATATGTTGTATGAATAATATAGTATATTTTATCTTGCATTGATGGTATCTGGACTACAACTCGGTCGGAAAGGGTCAAATTTGAAAAAAGAGCATCAAAACCAATACCGTCTTTTTCTAATTGAACTATTTTTTCTTCTAAAGCTTTTGCCCATAACTTTTTTGCATTTTTTTTCAAAAATTTCTTTTTTTCTTTCTCTACTAAAATTTTATGTATCGTTAATCCGTCTATATCATATGCAATACGGTCTTCCAAAATAAAGATATGTACATCTACATCAAATTTCTGAAACATTCTTGCCAGATTTATAACAACTTTTTCAGCACCACCACCTAAAAGGTTATTAACAATCAACCCTACTTTTTTCATTAATATTTTCCTTCTGATGCTATTAGCTTTCGATATTGAGTGAAGATAGTCTTTTCATTAAACTTTTCTATACTTGCATTTGTGATTTTCGAATATTTAAAAAGTGCTTTTTCTATTGTTTTTTTCAAGTCATCCGGATCGTTTATTTTAGCTAAATAGCTTGCAAGTTCCCCTGTCAATATCTCAGAAGGACCCGATTTACAGTTTGTACTGACAACTGGTGTATGCAAGATCAATGCTTCTATCAATACTGTAGGGAGCCCCTCACGTTCCGAAGAAAGTACAAGCAGTTTTGCATTTTTTATGACAGGATAAGGATTTGAAGTAAAACCTAATATTTCGACCTGCTTCTCCAAGCCAAAATTTTGGATCATTTTTACAAGTTCGGGATGGGAATTACATAGCAGTTTTAATGGTGGCGGATTGTCTAATTTACTATAAGCTTCCAAAAGGATATCATATCTTTTGACAGGACGAAATGCCGATGCACTCAGGATATACTCTTCCTCTATCTTTAGATCACTTTTTTCTTCGGCCATCTTGCGTATCATATCAAAATCAAATGGGTTATAGATCACTTGGCATGATCTATAGCCAATCGACATTACATCAAGATCCTCTTTAATTCCTTGGGAAACAGCAATAAGGTCTTTTCCTTTATACAAACGTCTGTAAAGCTCTTCTTTTCTCTTTGCTCTACCATACTGTTTCCGTTTACGAAACTCTTCTAACTCCATGGAGTATGAAGTATGGATAATATAATACATCTGCGGCAGATCTGCGGCAACAGCTACACGATCTGCAGCAGGAAGATTGGAAAGAAACATATCAAATTTTTGACTGTTTTTCTCCAGGGCATTAATCTTCTTTTTTAATCTGGCAGCTAATATTTTGTCACCAACCCCTTTTAATGCCTTATAGAAACCACGATTGGAAGAAAGTGTATGAAGTGTCACACCCTCCGTATCATACGAGATGATATCTTCAAGAAGAAAAACATGGACTTCATCTCCTTCTTTACTGAACATTCTGGCAAGATTAAGCACCACTTTTTCTGCACCACTTCCTGCTAAATTCGTGGCAAGTATCCCGATCTTAGCCATTCAATACCTCTTTAAGTTTATATCTCAGTTCATCCAATGAGCTCTGTTGAAGTAAATGAAAGTTTTCCATATCAACTTTAAAACTTTTCATTTCTTCAATACTTATCCTGACAATACGTTTCTCTTTTTCAAATTTTTCAAGTATCTTCTGATAATTGATATCAGGGTTCGATCTAGTCGGTCGAAGTGTTACCACCGGTTTACCCGAAGCAATTGCTTCTGAAACCATTGACGCACTCTCTTCCGTAACATATACGATCTCCGCGACCAATAGAAAATTTTTCATGATCCTCTGAGGTTCTTTGTTATAATCAACAAAATAAGATGCATTCATCATCTTTTTCATTTTCTCTTCAAATAGTATAT
>Ga0256828_1001024_pt1 | contig 18012 bp, 20 predicted proteins | sample CV88metaG_FD_185993 | JGI IMG/M metagenome (GOLD analysis project Ga0256828, IMG submission 185993) | Hydrothermal vent microbial communities from East Pacific Rise, Pacific Ocean - CV88 | ecosystem: Environmental > Aquatic > Marine > Hydrothermal vents | place: Pacific Ocean: East Pacific Rise...
GTATCATCTAAAACTTTATTGGAAGTGATTGTTTCAAATGTAAGGGGAGCTATAAACTTTTTTGCACTTTGTGTCATAACAACACGAACCTCAGCACCAGCTTTTACAAAACTACGTGCAAGCTCAATTGACTTGTAAATTGCAATAGAGCCTGTAACTCCAAGAAGAATTTTTTTATCTTTTAAAAAAGTGTTAGAAATTTGCATAATACCCCACAAAATTTTTAGTGGGATATTATAGCTTTTTTTTGCTTTTTATCTATTTAATTTTGTTAATTACAGCAGTTTTTGCATTAAATTAATATGATAACTCTCTTGGTTATTAATGAAGTCAAAAAATTTAGAAAGTTCTTCATCTTTAATCGCTTCACTTAACTCTAAACACATCTCTTTTGCAGCTTCCTCTTCAGCAATTCCATCTTTAATAAACTTTTTAAAATCTTTTACTACATAAGTAAGTTCATGAAGTTCACGTGGAAGTGCTAAAATGCCAAGTTTAGCCATCATATTTCCAAAAGATTTTAGATGAAATTGTGATTCATCTACTAAATCTTGAAAAACATCAAATTGTGTAAGATCATCTGTTCTTGCTTGCATATAAGCATAAACTAAAATAAGCTCATACTCTTTATAAGATTCTTCAAATAAAAAGAGAGTTAAAGCATCTATTTGATCTTGTGCAAGTTCATTATCTGGCCATTTTCTTTGCATATTAAATGCAGTAACCTCTTGGTTGTTTTTTGGATTGTTTAGTAAAGATTCTATATATTCTAAAAGGTATTTTTCATCACTTTTTATTCTAAAAAATAGCTCTTGAGTAGTGTATAGTTCTTCTACTTGTGCAATTTTCGTTTGTAAATCTTCTAAAATAGGAAAAACCTTCTCTTGTCGATAAAGCATCATATCTCTATCGTAGTTGTAATCTGAGCCTTTTGCTAAAATATCTTGTCCAATCCATTTCATATGACGAAACATAATAGTAGAGAAGTCGTATAATCTTGATTTAATTGTTTCATTATTAATAGCAAAAGAGGCAAAAAGAACACTTAACCAAAGTTGATGTTTTTGTTTATAAAGCTCTTGCATTATTTTTGCTCCCCATTACAACTCTCTTTCATTTTTAGAACATGCATCTCTTCCTCTTTCCCTTCTAATTTGTTTTCATAGTTAATCATAGAAGCGATAAAAGCAGTAAAAACAATATCTGCACACACTTTTTGTTGTGGTGTAAGCTCGCCTAGTTTTTCATGCATTTTTTGTACTGCTTTTTGAGCATATTCTGTGTCATTACCTATAATCATCTCACTAAACATAGAGCCAATTACAACAGTATCTTGACAACCATTTGTAGCAAATTTTGCATCTTTTATAATCTCATCTTCACGTAAAGAGTAAAAAATCACATACTCTCCTGTTTTTTCATCGTGTGCAAGACCAATTCCGTTAGCATTATCTAACTTTCCATAGTTTTTAGGAAACATAAGGTGTTCTAACACTTCAGGATTCATCCCTTCTGGCATTTTTACATTTTCAAACATCACAAACCTCTCTTTATTATTTGGTAAACTTTTTGTATTTTATCACATTAAGTGTAAAGATAACGCTTTATCTTTTTAGTAGGTGTTTTAATAAAAGCCTCTCTTTGTTCTATAAACTTAGTAACTCTTGAAAAAGAGGAAACATTATTGTTAAGCTCTAATCTCATCTGCTCTAAAAGTTCATCTATTTTTTCTTTTATTTGTGGTTCTGTTAAATTTTTTGTACTAAATTTTTTATCTATAAGATCATAGTCTAAATGAACTCTTGCTATTAATTTTCCATCTTGTTCCAACACTAATGCATCAGCAACAAATTCATTTTTATTAATGTGAGATTCTATCTGCTCTGGATATATATTTTCTCCAGCTGGACCAATAATAACATTTTTACTTCGCCCACTAATAAAGAGATACCCCTCATCATCTAAATAGCCCAAGTCTCCTGTTTTAAACCAACCATTTTGGATAACCTCTTGAGTTTGTTTTTCATCTTTGTAGTATCCCATCATCACACTAGGAGATTTTACTAAAATTTCACCTTCATGAGCATTTTCATCCTCTTTTTGAATCATAATCTCAACACCAGCCATTGCAACACCAGTTGAGCCTAGTTTTTTCTTTCCTCCTAAAATAGAACCTGCAATAAGTGGAGAGGTTTCTGTTAGTCCATATCCTATAATATATGGAAAATCTGCTTCTATTAAAAACTCTTCTACATAAGTTGCAAGTTTTGCTCCACCAATACCATAAAAACGAAGTCTTCCACCAAACGTATCTATCATCTTCTGACCCGCTTTTTTATTAAGTATTTTTCTAAAAAAGCTTATATTGTAAAGAAATTTTAAAAAGGTATTACTTGTAAGATTTGGTAAGATTTTTGATTTATAGATTTTTTCTATAATAAGAGGTACACTTACCATCATTGTTGGTTTTACTTCCTTAAAAGCTTTTAATAGCACACTTGGTGTTGGAGCTTTTTGTATATAGTAAACGCTAGAACCATGTAAAATAGGAATAATAAGTCCAACAGTACACTCAAATGTATGTGCAAGTGGTAAAATAGATAAAAAACTATCTTCAGGGTAAATTTTTACTTGAATATAAGCACTCATAGCATTGGTAACTAAATTCTTATGTGAAAGCATTACTCCTTTAGAGTGACCAGTTGTTCCAGAGGTATAGATAATAGCTGCGATATCTTCCTCTTGTACAGAATTTTTTTGGTTTGTAAATTTTTCAATTTGTTCTTTTGCTTTTTGTTTCAGTGTTGTAAAATAATCTTTATTTGTTAATTGTTCAAGAAGTGTTAAAGAGTCTAATTCAATTCCAAAAAGGAGATTTTTCCCTTCATACTCTTCAATTGTTTGAAGATGTTTTTGTGAAACAAATATAGCTTTTGCTTCGGCATGTTTTAAAATATGATGAACATCATTTGCATGAAAATCTACTAAAATTGGAACAACAACAGCCCCAAAAGAGGTAATAGCAAAATAAGCAACTCCCCAATGTGGCATATTTTCAGCAAGTAAAGCGACTCTATCACCTTTTTGAATACTATTTTCTTGTAAAAGCTTTGCCATCTGTGTAACTTTATAGTCAAACTCTGCATAACTCATAGGCTCTTGACCCACTTTAGCACTTAGTGGTCTTTCCCCATAAAGTTTTACAGAACGCTCAAGCAGTTTAGGGAGGGTAAAGGTATCGAAATTTTCATAAGGGTAGTTCATCTTTAATCTCTTATTATAAAATTTTTTACTATTATATTGAAAATAGGTTAAAAGGTATTGCAATTGAGTAGAAGAAATAAAAATAGGCAACCAAAACGTAACACACTAACATTTAGCGCAAAAGATTTTCTCCCAACAACACGTCAAGATATGATAGAGCGAGGATGGAATCAGTGTGATATTATTTTAGTAAGTGGTGATGCTTACATAGACTCTCCATATATTGGCGTAAGTGTAGTTGGAAGAATGTTAGAGCGAATGGGATATAAAGTTGGGATGATAGGGCAACCAGATATCCATAGCGATATTGACATTAAACGCTTAGGTGAACCTAAACTTTATTGGGGTGTAAGTGGTGGAAGTGTAGATAGTATGGTAAGTAACTACACAGCAACAAAAAAATTTAGAAATAAAGATGACTACACACCAGGTGGAGTAAACAACAAACGCCCAGATAGAGCTGTACTTGCCTATTGTAATCTTATTCGCCGTTTTTATAAAAACACTGTTCCAATTGTGCTTGGTGGTATTGAAGCTTCACTTCGTCGTGTTACACATTATGATTATTGGCAAAATAAATTACGTAAACCTATTTTATTTGACTCAAAAGCAGATTATCTCATCTATGGAATGGGAGAAATTGCCCTTGAAGAGCTAACATATGCTATTGCAAATAAAAAAGACCCAACTGAAATACGTGGAGTGTCCTACATTGCTAAAGAGCCAAAATATGAGTATATTCAACTCCCTTCCCATAAAGAGTGTTTAGAAGATAAAGAGAAATATATTGATCTTTTTGATCATTTTTATAAAAACAATGACCCCATTACTGCTGAAGGGTTATGTCAAGAGGTAGATGGGCGTTATCTTATTCAAAACCCTCCGTGTGATTATTTAAACCAAGAGGAGATGGATGCAAATTCAAAACTCCCTTTTACACGTGAACTTCATCCATACTATGCAAAAATGGGAAAAGTAAAATGTTTAGAAACTATTAAATTTTCTATTATGACACATCATGGGTGTTGGGGTGAGTGTAACTTTTGTGCTATTGGGGTGCATCAAGGTAGAACCATACGAACAAGAAGTGAAGATAACATTGTAGCAGAAGCAAAAGAGTTTAATAAATACAAAGATTACAAAGGTGTTATTAGCGATGTTGGTGGTCCAACAGCAAATATGTATGGGTATGAGTGTGAGAAAAAACTCAAAAAAGGGACATGTGAGCATATCCGTTGTGTTGACGCAAATAGACTTTGTAAAACAATGAGTGTTAATCATGATAGAAATATTAACCTTTTAAGAAGAGTAAGAAATGTTGAGGGTGTAAGGCATGCTTTTGTAGCAAGTGGAGTACGTTATGACCTCATAAATGCTGATAAAGCTCATGGCTATAGCTACCTAAAAGAGATGGTAAAACACCATATTTCTGGGCAAATGAAAGTAGCACCAGAACATACACAACAACATGTTTTAGAACTTATGGGAAAACCAGGTAAAGAGGAGCTTGTAAAATTTAAAAAGCTTTATGACAAACTCAATAAAGAGGAGGGGAAAAACCAATTTTTAACATACTACCTTATAGCTGCTCATCCAGGATGTAAAGAAAAAGATATGCATGAGCTTAAACGCTTTACCACTTATGAGCTTAAAATGAACCCAGAACAAGCACAAGTTTTTATTCCAACTCCTGGAACATACTCTGCTGTTATGTACTATACAGAGTTAGACCCAGTAACAAGAAAGAAAATTTTTGTAGAGAAAGATACTCGACGTAAAGAGAAACAAAAAGAGATAGTGGTAAAAAAAGGGTGTGGATTTAAGAGTGGATTTGCATCATAAAATATGTTTTTTTTTAATTAAATCAATATTGTTTTATGTTTTATTAGATACTATTAAGAAATTTATGTGTGTAAAAAGGATTTTTTCAATGAAATTAGAACCACAATTACAAGCGGGGAGACTTACTGTAAAGATTTTAGATCATATTACAGGAGTTAGGGAAGTAAATGAGATTAAACAAGTGATTGATTCTTATAGTAATATTCAAAATGTTGAATTAAACATTGTAGATGCATTTGTGATGCCTTCTGCTCTTATTGGGTATTTAGTAAAACTTAATGGAAAAGATCAAAAAACTATTTATATTACAGCAAATAAAGATCTAAAAAAATTGTTAGTTGATTTAAATTTAGATAAAGTATTTATATTAGGTTAAAAAATGGAAAAATTTCAAAAAAATATAACAATAGGTAGGAAAATTCATATTCCTTTAGTTAGTTCTATGCTATTTGGATTTGTAATTGTGGCAACAACAGCATATTTTAGTATAGATAAAATAGAACAAGAGGTTTATATTGAAGAGAAACATAGTATGCAAAACTATCTTGAAGATAAACTTGATGAGAAGTTTTCTGTTGGTATTACAAATGCAATTATGCTTTCAAAAAATTCGGTATTAGAAGAAGCTTTAGCTACAAAAGATAGAAATTTAGCATTTAGTGAGGTTAAAGTTTTTACAGATGATTTTAGAAAAAATACAAAGTTTAAAAATATTAAAATTCATATACATGATGCAACTTTACACTCTTTTTTAAGAGCTTGGAAGCCGAATAAGTTTGGTGATGATCTCTCTACTTTTAGAAAAACTATTGTTGAAGTGAAAAAAACGAAAAAACCTCTTGTTGCAATTGAAGTTGGTCGTGCAGGACCAACTGTTAGAGGTATAGCACCCATGTTTAAAGATGGAAAGTATATAGGATCAATAGAGTTTATGCAAGGATTTAATTCTGTTATAAAGGATGCTAAAAACTCTATAAACTCTACTGGGCTTGTTCTTTTGAGTAAAAATCAAGAATCAATTGCAAAGTTTTACAATGGGAAAAATGTACAAAGGGTTGCAGGAATGATTGTAGCTCAAAAAGAGAATACAATTAATAAAAATCTTTATGAGGAATTACAACATAGATCTCTTGATGAAATTTTAAAAGGGACAAAAACACAACATTTTTTTGTACGTACATTTCCATTAAGAGATTTTAAAAATCAGATTGTAGGATATTTTATTTTAGCAAAAAATTTAACTCTTGTAGAAGAAACTGTAAATCTTTCAATTGACTCAATGGTAACACAACTTATTGTAATGTCAGTTATTGACATTATTGTTTTACTTGCATTATTATTTATAATAAGTAGAGTTATTAATAGACCATTAAAACATTTAACAAATCTTGTAAAAGATTTAGCAAGTGGTAAGGGAGATCTTACAAAACGTTTACCTGTTGAATCTAAAGATGAACTTGGAGAAGTGAGTTTTTATATTAATGAATTCATAGCAAAAATTCAAGAACTTGTAAGCAATGCAAAAGTTATTGCTCATAACAACAATGAGTTAAGTAGTTCTATTTTAAATGATGCAAATCAATTAGAGGGTCTTTCTAAAGAGCAATTAGCTGCTGTAGATAAATCAAATCATTTAACAGCAGATGCAAAAGATGATTTAGATATTTCTGAAGAATTAGCAAATAAAACTTCTCAAGATGTTAATAGAATGATTGATGTTTTAACAAATCTTGAAGAGATTAGTACAGATGTTATTAATATGATTGAAGAAGATTCTCAAAGAGAAGGGGAGTTAGCTGAACGTATCAATTCTCTTGCTGTACAAACTAACGAGATTAAATCTATTTTAGATATTATAAAAGATATTGCAGATCAAACAAATCTTTTAGCATTAAATGCAGCTATTGAAGCAGCTCGTGCAGGGGAACATGGTCGTGGTTTTGCTGTTGTTGCAGATGAAGTACGTAAACTTGCAGAGAAAACTCAACGTAGTATTGGAGAGATTGATGCAACGGTAACTGTAGTTGTACAAAATGTATATGAAATATCTTCAGAGATGAATGATAATAGTGCAAAAATTCATTCTTTAACAGATAAAACTTCTCATATGTTAGATATTTTGGGTGAATCAAAAGAAGCTTCAGAAAAAACTAGTACAGCTTCAATGGAGTCAGCAGAAAAAACTGTTGTAATTGGATTTAAAATTAAATCACTTTTTGAAGTGATGCAAGAAACACTAGAATCTACAAAACACACAAAAGAGATTGCAGAAAAACTAGATTCTTTAGGAAAAACTTTAGAATCAGGAAGTAATGAACTTAACTCTAAACTAGGGGAGTTTAGAACCTAAGTTGATAAAAAACTTTATAACGTATCAAGGTCTTTTCTTTAGGCCTTGGATACTTTGCATAAGCATACTCAATGGTCTCTCTTGTTGTTTCATCTAAAATAAAAACTCCACTTTTACTTAAAAATTTAAAATCACTCATATGTCCATCAGGATAAAGATAAAATTCAATTATATTTGTTTTATTGACCCTTAAGTCTCGTGGTAAATTAACACTAGCAACACGCTCTAACACCCCTTGAGTTATACGACGCATAATCTCTTGGTTATCTAAAATATATTGCTGCTGTCCTTTTGTAAGTTCTGCAAATTTTTCTCCGTAGAGATCTTGTATATTTTGAGAGAGATTATTGTTTTGTTTTTTTGGTTGAGTTTGCTGTGGAGCATAATCTTGATACATCCATGCAAGTGGATCATTTTGTTTTGTTTTTGGTACTGTTTTTTCTACTTTTTGTGGTTGTTTTTTTATGTGAAGTTTTTTTGGTTTTATCTTTTTAGTTGGTTTTGTTTTAGATTGTTTTTTAAGAACTTTCTCTTTTTTTAAACTTTTTTGCTGCTTTGGTGGAGCAACTCTTTTTTTCTTTTTAGGTTTTAGTTTTTTAATGCCCACTTTTTTATCTTTTTTTATTGTTGGATTTTTAAGATAAACTCTAACTTTATGCTCTTGTTGTTTTGGTTTTTCCTTTTTTGGCTCTTGTTGAAAAAAAAAGTATAACGAAGCAAATAGTAAAAAATGAAGCATAAATGCAACAAACAAAGCAACAAGATACCTTTTCATAAAACTCCAAATAGATTTTTAATACAACTTCGATATAATACCAAAAAACTACTAAGGTATATTTAATGAATACAGAAGCATCAAAAAAAGCATTTAGTGAAGTACAAAATTTTATTCCAGGTGGTGTAAATTCACCTGTTCGTGCGTTTAAAAGTGTTGGGGGAACTCCACTTTTCATAGCTGAAGGTGAGGGTGGTTACCTTAAAGATATAGATGGTAACAAATATGTAGATTTTGTTCAAAGTTGGGGTCCGCTTATTTTTGGTCATAGAGATGAAACAATTGAAAAAGCTGTAATTGATGCAGTAAAGCATGGTCTTAGTTTTGGAGCACCAACATTAGCTGAAACAGAGTTAGCAAAACTTGTTATTGATTTTTTTGATTCAGTTGAGAAAGTGCGTTTTGTAAGTAGTGGTACAGAAGCAGTTATGAGTGCTATTCGTCTTGCACGTGGATTTACAGGGCGTGATGATATTGTAAAATTTACAGGGTGTTACCATGGACATAGTGATGCGCTTTTAGTTGAAGCTGGAAGTGGTGCTGCAACGTTTGGCTCACCAAGCTCACCTGGTGTTCCAGCAGATTTTACAAAACATACACTTTTAGCAGAATACAATAATATTGAAAGTGTAAAAAAATGTTTTGCAGATTCTAAAGATATTGCGTGTATTATTATTGAGCCAATTGCTGGAAATATGGGGCTTGTTCCAGCTGACAAAGAGTTTTTACATCAACTAAGAGAGCTTTGTGATGAAAATGGAGCACTTTTAATTTTTGATGAAGTTATGAGTGGTTTTCGTGCAACACTCAATGGTGCAGAATCTTTAGTAGGTGTAAAACCAGATTTAGTAACACTTGGTAAGGTTATTGGTGGTGGTATGCCTGTTGGTGCATTTGGTGGACGTCGTGAAGTGATGACAAAACTCTCTCCAGAGGGACCTGTATATCAAGCTGGAACACTTAGTGGGAACCCTGTTGCTATGGCAGCTGGATATGCAGCACTTTCTAAACTCAAACAAAATCCACGTGTTATTGCTGTGTTAGAAGAGAGAGCAAAAACTTTAGTTTCTGGTATGCAAGCAGCAGCTAAAGAGCAAGGCATTACAATGCAAACAGATGTAAGAGGGAGTATGTTTGGCTTCTTCTTTAACGATAAAGAGGTAAAAAACTTTAACGATGCAGCATCTTCAGATGCAGAGCTTTTTGCAAAATTTCATGCTGGTATGTTAGATGAAGGTTTTTACTTTGCATGTTCACTCTATGAAACAGGTTTTATCTCAACTGCTACAACAGATGCTATGGTACAAGAGACTATTGAAGCGAGTAAAAGAGTATTTAAGGCTATAAAAGATGGAAAATAAAGAGCCTCGTAAACCTAGAATAAAACCAATTATTGAAGCAGCAGATCATCTTAGTTTAGGAATTTCCATAGTAGTTGCAATTGCTATGGGAATAGGAATTGGGTATTTGATTCGCTCTTTAACAGATATTGGTTGGACATTTTTTATAGGTGTATTTATTGGGATTGCAGCAGCAATTTTAAATGTGTATAAAGCTTACTCTAAACAATACAAAGAGTATGAAGAGCTTGCAAAACAACCACGTTATGCAATGCAAAAGAAAAATCAAATAGATAATGATGACGATGATGAGGATTACGGTGAAAAAAGCTATTAGTCTTTTTCTTGGTATTGAAGCACTTATAGGGGTAAGTTATTTTTATGATTTCTCACTCTTTATAAATAGTGAAGTTGCTTTTCTAAGCTCTTTTTTTGTTATAGTTGGTTCAAGCTTTGCGTACAAAAAAATGGTTACAACTCAAGTAGAGAAAAAAGAGTATGAAGAGTTGCGTGACCCTTTAGAAAAAATAGAAGATCCTTATGAACTTTATGATGATGAAATAAACAATGCCCCTCTTGAAGAGTTAAATATTAAAGAGATAGTAAAAGAGGAAAAGGCAAAAATTAAAACTTTTAATACAACAGCGATGAAACAAGGTGTAAAAGGTGGTTTTTCTCCATTTCGTCTTGTACCATATATATTTTTAATTTTAGGATTTATTGCATTAGAAAATAACCACTACTTAAATTTAAAGTTTTATTTACCAATGTTACTTGTGGGGATTATTGCAGGAAATATTGTAGTAACAAAAATTATTAAATAGTTTTTTATATAGTAAATATATAAAGGAGTTTTTACTCCTCTATATAACTTTTAAGTTTACGACCAACTTTAGGGTGTTTTAATTTTTTAATAGCACTTGATTCAATTTGACGAACACGCTCACGTGTAACACGAAGCTCTTTACCAATCTCTTCTAATGTTCTGTCACTCTCATCATCCATAATACCAAAACGAAGTTTAATAACAGCACGTTCTCTTTCATTAAGTTGTTCAAGTACACTTTCAATTTGTACACGTAAATCATCTTTTAAGATAGCATCAGCAGGGGAGATTGATGCTTTATCTTCAATAAAATCTCCAAAACGTCCATCATCTTCACTACCAATAGGTGCTTCAAGTGAAATAGGTTCTTTTGTAATTTTAATAACATTTTTTACTTTTTCAACAGAAAGACCAACCTCTTTTGCAATTGTATCTACATCTGGCTCTTTACCATGCTCTTGAAGGTGTTTACGCATAATTTTATTAATGCGGTTAATTGTTTCAATCATATGAATAGGGATACGAATAGTTCTTGCTTGGTCTGCAATTGCACGGCTAATTGCTTGACGAATCCACCATGTTGCATAGGTTGAAAATTTATACCCTTTTTGGTATTCAAATTTATCAACCGCTTTCATAAGACCTATATTCCCTTCTTGAATAAGGTCAAGGAAAGGAAGTCCACGGTTTGTATAACGCTTAGCAATAGAAACAACAAGACGTAAGTTTGAACGAGCCATACGTGTTTTTGCTTTTTCACTAATATTTTTACCACGTTTAATTTGTTCTAAAATATCTGCTAATTTTTCTGGTTCCATATCGAAGCTATTTTTACTTGCCTCTTTTGTTTGAACAAGTTTTTTAATCTCCATATATGTAGAAACCATTGTAGCTTCTGGGACCATATTTGCAATATCTTCTTTTGTTAAGTCTTGAATCTTTTCAATAAGAATTTTATGGTTTGCTTTAAGAGTTGCATTAAAAAGTGGAAGCTTATACTCTAAACGGCGAAGTTCTTTGTCATAACCATCTTCACTCTTAAGTGCAGTTTCCATCGCTTTTACAAGTTCATTAATAAGTTTAGATGTTGGTCCAAGCTCTAAAAGTTTCTCTTTTAAGATATTTTTTTTGTAAGTAATTGTCATATAATAATGTACAATCTCTTCATTAAGTTCACCATCAAGATTTTCTGGAGCTTTTTCTGCTGCTTTTACCCAGTCTTTTTTTGCTTTTTCAAGTGCTTTAAAACTTGTTGTAACTTTCTCTACACGAGTTTTATCTTTTACACTTAGTGTTTTTTCTTCACTATCTGCATCACCATCATCAGATACATCATCACCATCATCTTTTTCATCTTCAAAACTTCTAAAAAGTTCTTTTACACGACGTTCACGATTAATAAGAGGTTCTTTATAATCTAAGATGAAATCTATAAGATAAGGTACAGAACAAATAGCATCAATAATAATACTTTCACCTGCTTCAATTTTTTTAGAGATTTCAATCTCTTCCTCTTTTGTTAAAAGTGGAATTTGACCCATTTCACGTAGATACATACGAACAGGAGAATCTGAACGTGACCACTCAAGAAGTTCATGCTCTTTTAAGATATCAAACTCTTCTAGTTCGTTATCCTCAAGCATTTTTCTTTGTGCATCACGACGAGCTTCTGCTTCTCTATCATTTAATAATTTTGCATGCTCAGAAGCTGTGTAGAGGCAAGCTCCATACTTTTGAGCAGTTTTAAAAATATTTTTTGATTGTGCTGCAGTTGGTTGTTTTTCGAAAAATTTTATGAGTTCTTCATAAGTGACACAATCTTTTGTCTCTTTTTCTGCGAAAAATGTATCTATGGCTTTTGTAAGTTCTTTTGCTGTCATTAGGCAGTTGCTCCATAGGTTGGTTTATTTGGTTTTGTAAGGGATGGATTATACCGAAATTATTTTAAATCAAGCTAAAAATATTTTAGGAACAAAATATGCTTGTAAATTTTTTAATATATCTTTCATAATAAAGTGAGTTTTTTATGCAAACTGGTTATTATAGCGCTGCAGCTGGTATGGTTACACAATTTAACCGTTTAGATACTATCGCCAATAACTTGGCCAATGTTAATACTGTTGGCTTTAAAGAGGATGATGTTGTTGTGGGTGATTTTATGCGTGTATTTAAAGAGTCTCGCGATACTTTAGATAACCCTAATGACACAAAAGAAGCAGCAGCATTTATTAACAGAACAATGACTCGTACACCACAAATTGTGGATTCTTATACAAACCAATCTCTAGGCACTATGCAAAAAACAGATAATCCACTAGATGTTGCACTAACTCAAGAGGGAATATTTTTTGCTGTAAAAACTCCACAAGGTGTACGTCTTACACGTGATGGTTCTTTTACAACAAACGATGAGGGGAAACTTGTAACTAAAGATGGTTATGAAGTTCTTGCAGCTTCAGATGATTTAAAAAGTGTAAATCCACAAGGGATTACACTAGATAATAACTATGCAATGCTAAAAGTAGATAAAAATGGTCAACTCTCTACAAATGTACCAAATGGTTACAAGATGGTAAAAGGTCAACAACTTTTTATTGCTCAACCAGATAATCTAAAAATGTTACAAAAAGAGGGCTCTTCACTTTACAAGTATGAAAATATCACCTCTTTAGAGCCACTAGATGAAAGTGGTGCAGTAAAACAAGGTTTTTTAGAAAAGAGTAATGTCAATGCAGTAAGTATGATGACACAAATGATTGAAACAAACCGTTTAGTTGGGATGTACCAAAGTGCAATGGATACACAAATGAATGAAATGAATAAAGATGCAATTGAAAAAATTGCAAGTAAAGCTTAAGGATTAAAAAATGATGCAATCTCTCTACACAGCTTCAACTGGAATGCTTGGAATGCAAACACAAATTGATGTTACTGCCAATAATATTGCCAATGTTAATACAATGGGATTTAAAAAAGGGCGTGCAGAGTTTGCAGACTTAATGTACCAAACAATGGAATATGCTGGGACTGCAACAAGTGAATCTACAAAAAGTCCAACAGGAATTGAGGTTGGTTTGGGTGTGCGTTCAACTTCTGTTAATAAAGTCTTTTCTGAAGGTGCTTTAAAACAAACAGATAATGAACTAGATATTGCAATTACTGGAAAAGGTTTTTTCAAAATGGAACTTCCAGATGGTACAGAAGTGTACTCAAGAAATGGTGCCTTTAAAGTAGATGATAATGGAACAATTGTAAATAGTGATGGCTATAAACTTGTTCCAGAGATTGTTATTCCTTCAGATGCTACAAATATTAGTATTGGTACAGATGGGACTGTAAGTGTTATTCAAGCAGGGCAAACACAAGCTACGCAAATTGGACAAATTACAACTACAAACTTTGTAAATCCAGCAGGACTTCACTCTATGGGAGATAACCTTTATGTAGAAACAGATTCTTCAGGGCAACCAGTAGAGGGTACACCTGGACTTGATGGACTTGGAGTTTTGCGTCAAGGTTTTGTAGAGCAAAGTAATGTGGAACTTGTTGTTGAACTAACAGACCTTATTACTGGGCAACGTGCTTATGATTCTAACTCAAAAGTTATCACAACAAGTGATGAGATGCTTCAAACTGTAAACCAACTCAAACGATAAATAAATTTTTGGGTATAATAGCGCCATTAATTTTAAACTAATTAGGATTTTTATATGCAAAAAGCAAAAATAGAGGGAAAAGTTTGGAGATTCGGTAAAGATATCGACACAGACTTAATTATCGCTGCACGTTACTTAAATACATCTGATCCAAAAGAGTTGGCAAAGCATGTTATGGAAGATGCAGATCCAGAATTTGTTAACAAAATGAGTGTTGGAGATGTTATTGTTGCAGGTGAAAACTTTGGATGTGGGAGTTCACGTGAACATGCTCCAATAGCATTAAAGGCTGCTGGTGTTGCTGCTGTTATTGCTCCAACTTTTGCGAGAATTTTTTATAGAAATGCTTTTAATATGGGACTTCCTATTTTTGAACTTCAAGAGAGTGCAGAGATTAGTGAAGGTGATAGTATAAGTGTAGATATGGATGCAGGTACTATTACAAATACAACAACGGGTAAAACATATAACTTTACTCCAATCCCACCATTTATGCAAGAGTTAATTGATGCTGGTGGACTTATGAATTATGCACAAAACGAAATAGAAGGAAACAAGTAGATGAAATCTTATAAAATTGCACTTATTAAAGGTGATGGTATTGGTCCAGAGATTGTTGATGAGGCAGTAAAAGTTTTAGATGCTGTTGCTTCTTGTAGTGGGTTTAACTTCACTTATGAAGATCTTTTAATGGGTGGATGTGCTTACGATATTACAGGTGATCCTCTTCCACAAGAAACTATTACAAAATCTTTACAATCTGATGCTGTACTTTTTGGTGCTATTGGTGGAGAAAAATGGGATTCACTTCCACGTGAAAAACGTCCAGAGAGTGGGCTTTTACGTTTTAGAAAAGAGTTAGGTGTTTATGCTAACTTACGTCCTGCTGTTGTTTACGATGAACTTGCAAATGCTTCTTCTTTAAAACCAGAAGTTGTTCGTGGTGTTGATTTAATGGTTGTTCGTGAACTTATTGGTGGTATCTATTTTGGTGAGCCAAAAGGGCGTGATGAGGAAAAAGGGTGGAATACTATGGTTTATTCTCGTGAAGAGATTAAACGTATTGCACACCAAGCATTCCAAATTGCAATGAACAGAAGCAAAAGAGTTTGTTCTATTGATAAAGCAAATGTTTTAGATGTTTCTCAACTTTGGCGTGAAACTGTTGAAGAGGTAGCAAAAGAGTATCCAGAAGTGGAACTTACACATATGTATGTAGATAATGCTGCAATGCAACTTATTCGTGATCCAAAGCAGTTTGATGTAATGTTAACTGGAAATATTTTTGGTGATATTTTAAGTGATGAGGCTTCTATGCTTTCTGGAAGTATTGGTCTTTTACCATCTGCAAGTGTTGGTGCTAAAATTGGTGTTTATGAGCCTATTCACGGAAGTGCACCAGATATTGCAGGTCAAGGAATTGCAAATCCAATTGCTACAATTGCATCTGCTTCTATGATGTTACGTTTTGCACTTGGTGAAAATGAAGCAGCAGATAAAATAGATAATGCAATTAAAAAAGCTCTTAGTGAGGGGTATAGAACTCAAGATTTAGCACAATTTGATGCAAAAGAGATCTGTTCTACAAGTGAGATGGGTTCTATTATTGCAAACTATATTGAAAGATAGATGAAAACATTAACTCTAGCAAATATCTATGAACTTCAAGGTTTCCGTGAGGAAGCCTTGGATATTTACAAAGAAATTTTAAAAAAAGATCCAACAAACTCTGAAGCAAAAGTTGCTATTCGTCGTCTTTCTGGAATGCGTCGAAAGTTTCTAAATGTAAATGAAGAGATGAAAGATTTTTTTGTAAAGATGGATAGTGAGGTGGAGTTTAATGAATTTGAAAGGTGGTTGTTAAAAGTATGGAATTAAAAGATATGATTCTCTCAACATTAGCTGAGATGGAAACAACAACTCCAGAGGCAGAACCTTCTCCTGAAATTAAAGTAATAAAAAATGAACCTACTAAAAAAGAGAGTTCTGTAGAGATTGTGGAAGAACCTGAAAAAAAGCAAGTACAACCTATAGAAAAACAACCTTCTTTAGAGGATAAACCTAAAATAAAAGCTATTCTTGAAGAGCAGTTACCACAAGAGAATCATTTTGAAAGTGAAGAGAAGTATTTAAAAGCTTTACGTGAAAGACTTTTAGTTTTATTTGAAGGGTTCCAAGCACCAAATAATAGTTCTTTAGAGGCTAAAATAGATTTAACATTAAACTTTTTAGAGTATGTTTTGGCAAATATTGACCAAAGAATAACTCTACTTGAGCAAGGAAAATAAGTGAAACAATACCGTGTTTTAATAGATGCTAACGATGAAAAAGGGTTAGTTCATAAAGTTTCTACAATCTTTTATAATTTTAATCTCAATATTTTATCAAATAGTGAGTATGTAGATAAAGAGAATAATAAATTTTTTATGCGTAGTGTTGTAGATGGTGATGTAGATTTAGAAGAGTTAAAGAGTGCTATTGAAGATGTTTTAACACAAGAAGCAACTATTAAAGTAGTAGAACCTAAAAAGAAAAACATTATTTTAATGGTTACAAAAGAGATGCATGCACTTGGTGATATTTTAATTCGCCATGAAGCAGGGGAATTGGATGCGAATATTTTAGCAGTTGTTTCTAACTATGAAGATTTGGGTTCTTTAGTTGAAAAATTTGGTATAGAATACAAAACAATTTCACATGAAAATCTTTCACGTCAAGAGCACGAAGAGCAAATTATTGAGTATATCAATTCGTATGAAGATGTAGATTATATTGTTCTTGCAAAATATATGCGTATATTAACACCAACTTTTGTAAAAGCATTTGAAAATAAAATTATCAATATTCACCACTCTTTTTTACCAGCTTTTATAGGGGCAAACCCTTATAAGCAAGCACATGAAAGAGGTGTAAAAATTATTGGTGCAACTTCACACTTTGTAAATAACGATTTAGATGAAGGGCCAATTATTGCACAAGAGGTTGTACATATTGACCATACTTATAGTTGGAGAGATATGCAAAGAAAAGGTAAAGATGTAGAAAAAATTGTACTCTCACGCGCTTTAAAACTTGCTCTTGAAGATAGAATTTTTGTCTATAAAAATAAAACGGTGATTTTTTAATGTCTTTTAATATAGTTTTAGTAAATCCACAAATTCCAAATAATACAGGTGCTATTGGTAGACTTTGTGTCAATGCTGGTGCAACACTACATCTTGTAAAACCAATAGCATTCGATATAGACGAAAAAGCAGTACGTCGTGCAGGACTTGATTATTGGGATAAGTTAGATTTAAAAGTTTGGGAATCGTTAGATGATTTTTTTGCTAACAATAAAATAGATGGTAATGGTTATTTCGCAACTACTAAAACAAATAAACCCTATTTTGATGCAAAATTTAAAAAGGGTGATTTTATCTTTTTTGGAAGTGAAACAGCAGGTCTTCCAAAAGAGGTTTTAGAGAAGTATAGTGAAGGTGCTATTACTATCCCTATGACAAAAGAGGGTAGAAGCTTAAACTTGGCTATTAGCACAGGGATAGTACTTTATGAAGCTATTCGCCAAACTTACGATAGCTCTTTAGAGGGAAAATTATGAATGAGATTGTAGATACAATAGTCTTAATAGCTTTTGTTGGATTTATGTTTTTTATTTTTGGTGGTTACCATAAAGCAAAATTTAAACAACGTGAGCATGAACAAGAGAAAGAGTAATGAACGATTTTCACTCAATTGTTGAAGAGATAAAAAATATTTTATCAACTGAACATAAAGATAGAAAAATTTTCGATAAAGATGTAGCAAATGCTTTAGGGATTACACCTATGAACTTTGCTACAATGAAAAAACGTAATAAAATCCCCTTTGCAGAACTTTTAGATTTTTGCGCAAAAAAATCTATATCTATTAACTGGATGCTTTATGGACAATCTCCTGAGAGTTTAGTAGAAGCAACA
>Ga0256828_1001025_pt1 | contig 17994 bp, 11 predicted proteins | sample CV88metaG_FD_185993 | JGI IMG/M metagenome (GOLD analysis project Ga0256828, IMG submission 185993) | Hydrothermal vent microbial communities from East Pacific Rise, Pacific Ocean - CV88 | ecosystem: Environmental > Aquatic > Marine > Hydrothermal vents | place: Pacific Ocean: East Pacific Rise...
TCTTATACTCCTATACAGTACAATCTGCAAGGGTATGTTACAGGGTACAGAACAACTATAAATTTAAATATTGTAAGATATCATGACGGGATATCCAAAAGTTATTCGGCAAAAGGGACATACGATTTTTCAATTCAGCCAAATGCTATAATAAGTGATCAAGAGAGGTTTAAAGCTATCAATTTTGGTGCTCAAAAAGCTATAAGATCGTTTTTGGCAAAGATATCTGCTGAAGGTGCAAGGGGATAGAGACAATGACTATACAAACTATAATAAAACAGGCAATTAAGAGGTTGGAGAGAGAGGGGAAATTACTCACCCCTGATTTTTATGCCGAGGCATTTTGTAAAGAAGCAAAAATTGCCGGTATGGTTAGTGAAGATTGTAGCCATGTTGAAAAATATATAAAATCTCTCAATCCTGAGTTTCAAAAAGAGTTGAAAAACTACAGAATAAGAACAGTTGTAGAGTTGCTTAGGTTTCTTATATCAAAACTAAACAGAACAAACCCTACACAATGTTCCCAAATGTTAGATGCTCAGATGCTTTTGACAAAAAGGATACTTCAGGTGGTTGAGGTGCTTCACAACAAAGAAGCGGCACTTTTGGCAAAGAAAAGTATAGATATCCTAAATTCAAAAGCAAGTGTAACACAAATAGAGCAGTTTAGACAGTTGTGGGTAAATTTTATAACCACTTATGATGATACTTTTTTGAAAAAACTTGAGGTATTGGGTGAGGTAAAAAGCTACGATTTAAAAGAGACTCTAAACAATCTTAATTTGGATAAAAAAACGATACAAAACACAAATGTGGCAGATATGTCCAAGATAGCTTCCATCCTTGTTGCTTCACTGGTACCTTCTATTGCATCTAGTGTAAATGACAAGATAGCAACCATTAGTCAAAAGATACAAGACACCCCACAGACAATGGGTAGTGCAGAGATACAAAATGAGATAAAATCTGCAATATCTTTGAGAATAGCACTTGATAAAAAGAGTGTAAAAGAGATGGTAGAATCTTTGGATTTTGTATTGGATAAATTATCAATAAGACTTATTGAGATGATAGAGAGGTCTGACAGCTCTACACTAGAGATACAAAGTATCAAACAGGAGCTTGAATCTTACAGTGATGAAGCCAGTTCAAATTTTAAAACAGCACATAAAAAACTCTTTACAATAGCAACGGCACTTGAGGAAAATACACAGCTGCTAAGTAAAGACCTAACAGCACACTCTTCTGAGGTAAATATATTGAGTCAAAGGGTAAAAGAGCTTGAAAAAGAGTTAGAAGCGGTTAAAAAAGAATCAAAAGAGGATTTTTTGACAAAACTCTACAACAAACGGGCTTTGGATGAGTTTATGAATATCAAAGAGGGCGAGTTTCAAAGATATAAAAGAAACTACTCAATAGTGATGTTTGATCTTGATTATTTTAAAAGGGTTAACGATACTTTTGGGCATGATGCCGGTGATGCAGTACTTGCTGCTTTTGGTAAAATACTTAAAAAAGAGGCAAGAAGTGTTGATATAGTCGGTAGATTTGGCGGTGAAGAGTTTATGGCTATACTTGGTGATACAAATACACACGGTGGTGCTGTTTTTGCCCAAAAGGTCAGAAAGCATGTTCAAAAAGCAAGATTTATGTATAAGGGTAAAAGGATAGAGATAACAGTAAGTGCAGGTGTGAGTGAAAGAAAAACCCACACATCTTTAAAAGCTACCCTCAATGCAGCAGATGAATACCTCTACAAAGCCAAAAAAGAGGGTAGAAACCAAGTGGCATACAAAGAGTAATGTTAAGCAGTTTTTTGGCAAAAAAGCCACTCTTTTATGATAAGATAGATTATGACAGGATGCCAAGGATATATGCAAAAATAAAAAAATATCTGCCAAAAACACCGATGATACATATTATCGGTACAAACGGTAAAGGTACAACGGGTAGATTTTTGGCAACTGCACTCTTTAATGGTGGTTACAAAACTCTGCACTATACATCTCCCCATATTTCAAAATTTAATGAGAGAATATGGATAGATGGAAAAAATATCTCAGATGAGATGTTGGAAGATGCTCATAAAAAACTTCAACTTATTTTGAGCAAAGATGAATCTGATTCATTAAGTTATTTTGAATACAGTACTTTTTTGGCTTTTTTACTCTCAAGCGGTTGTGATTTTGCAGTATTTGAAGCTGGGCTTGGTGGGGAGAGAGATGCTACTTGTGTATTTGAAAAAAAACTTACACTTTTGAGCAGTGTAGATATTGACCATGAGAGTTTTTTGGGTAGCACAATAGAAGAGATTGCTACAACAAAACTAAAAGCGATGCAAAAAGATATTGTTATCGGGGAGCAGAGATTTTCTCAGGTATTGGATATTGCACATAAAACAGCTACACAACTGGGGACAAATGTTTATACTTACAAGCAGTTGTTGGACAGTGAAGATATGGATAAAATATTGAAAATTTCAGATATGCTTGAGTTGCCTTTGTATCTGCAACAAAATCTAAAACTTGCTATAAGTGGATTGAAGTTTTTGGATATAGAGTATGGTATGAAGAGTTTTGACGGAGCCAGACTCTTTGGAAGATTAAGCAAAATAGGTGAAAATATTGTTATAGATGTAGGACACAATCCTCTGGCTGCGACATCTGTATTAAAAGCATTGAGTGGTAAAAAATATATACTTGTTTATAACAGTTACAAAGATAAAGATTACAATAAAATAATCTCAATCCTAAAACCCATCATAAAACATGTTGAGATTATAGATATAGAGGATGAAAGGGTTGTGAAAAAAGAACTGCTTCAAACAAGTTTAAACTCTTTAGGGGTAAAATACTCAACATTCACAAAAATTGACAACAGATATGATTATTTGGTTTTTGGTTCGTTTAGTGTTGTAGAGCAGTTTTTAAAGGTGTTTCATGGATAATCAATTTACTATCACTATTAATGATGACAACGGTGTAAGACAGTTTAATCTACACAGGTTTGTAAAAAAAATAGTGTTGTATGTTGTATTGTTTTTGGTTGTTGCAACTTTTGGTGCTATTGGAACAATCCTTTATCTAAAAAGCAATGTTGATAAGATAGAGAAAAAACGGCTTGATATGGAGGTCGCTTATGCAAAACTGAAACTGCAACATTCAAAACTAAATGAAAGTATGTTAGATACACAAAAAAAACTCATACTCAAAAAGAAAGAACTCTCTGAAGTATCAGATTCTCTGCAAGAGATAGAGCTTATGATAGGTGTTTCCCATGCCAGTGATATACCACTGAGAAAAAGGGTAAGCAGAACAAAAATCAGCTCAGAAGTTATGGCAGCTATGTTGCAGTTTATCCCAAATGGTTCACCTGTCAAATATATGGGGATAACAAGTAAATTTGGTTACAGGATACACCCAACTCTGCATACAAGGGAGTTTCACAGAGGAACAGACCTAAAAGCAAGGATGAATACCCCAATATATGCAACAGCAGATGGCATAGTAGAGTGGGCGGGATATCACAAAAGAAGTGGTTATGGCAATTTGATAATTCTTCAGCACAATTATGGTTTTAGAACTTATTTTGGTCATTTAAACAAAATTGTGATAAAATCCACCCAATTTGTAAAAAAAGGTGATCTTATAGGATACAGTGGCAATTCCGGTTTGAGTAACGGACCACATTTGCATTATGAGATAAGGTTTATATCTAGGTCTGTAAACCCTTACTGGTTTATAAAATGGAATATAAAAAACTATAAAGAGATATTTGAAAAGGAGAAAAAAATACCATGGCAATCTTTAATAACAGCGATATCCCAAATCAAAATTCTAAACCCGACGCAACTACGACAATAATTACTGTTGGTTCAACAATAAAAGGGGAGATGAACCTTGAATGCAATCTCTATGTTGATGGTGAATTTGAAGGGAGCATAAACTCTCAAAAAGATATAAACATAGGTAAAAACGGTCACATAAAAGGTGATATAACAACTCATAAACTCATAGTGCAGGGTTACCTTGAAGGCAGTGTAAATGCTACAAGAGTGGAGATCAAAGCTGGTGGTCGTGTAAATGGTTCTATAGAATCAAGCGAACTTGTTATAGAAGCAAAAGGTATTTTTGAAGGTGAAAGTGTTGTAAAAAGGGCAGATACACACTCAAAAGAGCAGACTCCAAAAGCATAATATGTCGCAAAACCAACTTTTTTATTATTTTAAAACACAAGATACGGACAGCCTTGATGTTGTTGTGTGCAGTGATGCCAAAGAAGCTGCAGAGCTTGAGAGTGTTGCTAGGTTTTTTCAAAAAGATGTTTTGGTATTTCCCGATTTTCGTGCATCTTTTGGTGATGACCTTCGTTCATACAAAGAGGAGCTTCATCAACTCTTTATCTCGCTTAGAGAGTATTATGTTGCCAAAAAAAAGCCATTGGTTGTCTCACCACTCAAAACACTGCTGTTTCATCTGCCAAAATTTGATATTTTACAATCTTTGGAATTGGAATTTGGAGCAGATATCAATCTTTTGGAATTTAAAGAAAAGATGCTTTGTTGGGGGTATAGTTTTGTTGATATTATACAGGTTAAAGGTGAGATATCTTTTCGTGGCGATATTATAGATATATTTCCTCCGTCGTTACCCAACCCTGTTCGTATATCACTATTTGATGAGACAATAGAGCAGATAAAATATTTTGAGCTTGAGACACAAAGAACACTAAAAGATGAGCTTGAGAGTGTTGTTGTATCATCTGCTTTTTATTCGTTGGATAACTCAATGTATGAGGTGTTGGATAAAAGAGTACAAAACTCTCCTTATGATGCTTTGTTAAAAGATATAGCCTCTTTGGGATTTTGGCATCTTGATGAGATGGGGTATAACTTTTTAGAGGGCAAAAGTGTAAAATTTTCACAAAATCTCGATCCCCTTCTTATAGATTCGTATGCACTTAACAATCCGTCAATAAAGAGGGAGTTTTTTGACTTTGAGATATTGCCAAAAGATGATAGATGCAAAGATCTGGTTGTTACAAATGTAGATACACTTTTAAAAGTGCATAAAGAGAAAAAGATAACCATAATAGCAGCAAATGAAGCATTAATGAAGCAGGTTGGTATATATGATATCAGCAATATAAATATGGTACATGCCGGTTATATACTCAATGTTATATGTGATGATGAATTGGTGATATCTCTAAATAAGCCAGATAAAAAAAGCAGAAGGAGAAAAACATCCATCCTTTTGGATGATTTGAAAACCGGTGATTATGTTGTACATGAAGATTATGGAGTTGGGATATTTGAGGGGATTGAACACTCTGAGATATTGGGTGGTATAAAAGATTTTGTTGTTATTAGATATATTGGTGATGACAAGGTGTTGGTACCTGTTGAAAATCTTGATGTCATAGATAGGTATATAGCTTCTGGCGGAGCAACTCCAGTACTTGACAAACTTGGCAAAGGCAGCTTTGCCAAACTAAAAGAGAGGGTGAAAAAACGGCTTTTTGAGATAGCTGGTGATATTGTTGATACAGCAGCAAAAAGGGCATTGATAAAAGCACCGAAAATATCTGTTTTGGGTAGTGAACTAAAAGAGTTTCAAAGAGTGGCAGGTTTTGATTATACTTATGATCAGACAAAAGCGATAGATGATATAATATCTCAGATGTCAAGTGGTCATATTATGGACAGACTGCTTAGCGGTGATGTTGGTTTTGGCAAAACAGAGGTCGCTATGAATACCATATTTGCCGCTTTTAAGTCTGGTTATCAGTCGGCTTTTATTGTGCCTACCACTCTTTTGTGTGCTCAGCATTTTAGGTCTCTTGATGAGAGGTTTGCAGATATGGGTATTAGGTATGCAAAACTTGACAGATTTGTAGGTACCAAAGAGAAAAACAATGTTAAAAAAGCTCTTGCAGAGGGAGAGTTGGATGTGATTGTAGGTACTCATGCCGTTTTTGGGCTTGAGTTTAAAAATCTTGGAGTTGTAATAATAGATGAAGAACACAAGTTTGGTGTAAAACAAAAAGAGAAGATAAAAACACTCTACAACAATGTGCATCTGCTTTCTATGAGTGCTACACCTATCCCAAGAAGCCTTAATCAGGCTCTTAGCTCCATAAAAACAATGAGTGAGCTACTTACCCCTCCGAGTCAGAGGCAGGGTGTGAGAACATTTGTAAAAGAGTATGATGAAAAACTTATAAAAGAGGTGATACTTCGTGAGCTTCGTCGTGGCGGTCAGGTGTTTTATGTGCATAATTCCATAGACCATATGCCAATAAAATATGGTGAGCTAAAAGCATTGTTGCCAGACTTGCGGGTGGTTATGCTTCACTCTAAAATTTCAGCAGTTCAAACTGAAAAAGAGTTGCTAAAATTTGAAGCAGGTGAATATGATTTGATGATAGCAACATCTATTATAGAGAGTGGTATCCATATGCCGAGGGTAAATACTATTTTGGTTGATGGTGCAGACAGATTTGGTATGGCAGATTTGCATCAGTTAAGAGGTAGAGTTGGACGAGGAGATTTTGAGGGATTTGCATATTTTATAGTAAATAACAAACAAAACCTTACAGATGAAGCCAAAAAAAGGCTTTTGGCACTTGAGAGTAATTCATTTTTGGGAAGTGGCTCAGTTTTGGCTTATCATGATTTGGAGATAAGAGGTGGGGGCAATCTGGTTGGTGATGCCCAAAGTGGTCATATCAAAAATATAGGCTATTCTTTGTATCTGAGGATGCTAGAAGATGCTATAAAAGAGTTAAGCAATACAAAAGAGAGTAAAAAAGTAACGATAGATATAAAATTAAGCATCTGTGCATACCTGTGCAGCGAGGTTATAAACGAAGATAGATTGAGACTTGATATATACAGAAGACTTGCCGCTTGTGAAGAGGTTGTTGAGATATATGAGATACAAGAGGAAGTTATGGACAGATTTGGTGAGTTAAATACACCGACTTTGGAGTTTTTTGAACTTATGGTAATAAAATTGCTTGGCATATCAAAAGGGATGAAATCTATAAGTAATTATGGGCAAAATATAACTTTTACATATATTGATAATAAAAAAGAGAGTGTAAAATCACAAAGCAGGGATGATGATGACATCATAAAAGCGACACTCACTTATCTGAGAAGCAAAGTTTAATAATTTAAAGGTTTTTATAAAATGAGAATAGCTTTTATAGGTGATATTGTTGGTCGTCCCGGCAGAGAGATGGTCAAGGAGTATCTAAAAGGTATCCGAGACAAATATGGTATAGATTTTGTTATAGCAAACTATGAGAATGCATCACACGGTTTTGGATTGACACCAAAAAACTCTAATGAGCTTTTTTCTTATGGGATAGATGTGATGAGTGGCGGAAACCATTCGTGGGATAAAAAAGAGATAGTAGCTCTTTTTGACACACATGAGATACTAAGACCGTATAATTATCCAGCAGGTGTGGCTGGTAGCGGATGCAGGGTTTATGAAGTGGCAGGTGAAAAACTTGCAGTATTAAACCTTATGGGGTATTATGGTATGCCTATGTGTGATAATGCTTTTCGTGCAGCAGACCAAAAGTGTAATGCTTTGCATGAAGAGGGGATAAAAAATATATTTGTAGATTTTCATGCTGAAGCTACAAGTGAAAAAAGGGGTATGATGATGTTGCTTGAGGGTAGAGTAAGTGCAATAATAGGTACACATACCCATGTTTCAAGTGATGATTTTCATATATCAAAAGGGAGTGCATATCTAAGCGATATAGGTCTTAGCGGATGTAGAGACAATGTTATAGGTATGGATAAAAAAGTACCTCTAAAACAATTTCTAACAGGTATGAAAGGGCATTTTGATATACCAAAAAAATGCAAAAAGATATTGCAAATAGCTGTTATGGATATAAGTGATGGTGTTTGTGAGAATGCTTTTAAACTGAAATATTTTGATGATGGCAGAGTGATGAAAACAGATGCTTGGATAGAGGAATAGATGGCTACAATAGAATCAAATCAGATGAGACGGGCTCACAGGGTTGATATACCTTTGATAGTTGTTATTGACGGTGTTGCATACCGTTCAAAAGACTGGTCAATGACGGGAGTAGGTGTTGATAATCTTGATGCAAATCTTGATTTGGATGAGATTGTTGATGCCTCTTTGGTTTTGGCATTAAAAGAGGCAAAGCTTGAGATACCTGTAAAACTGCAGTTTAAAGTAAAGAGAAACAATGTAAGCGGTTTTGAGTTTAATGAGATTTCACAAAAAAACAAAAGGGTGCTACGGGAGTTTTTGGAACTTTCAATAGAGGGAAAACTGGATCAGGTAGATGGATTGATAAGTATCTACAACGAACCTGTGATAGATACACCAATAAAAGAATCTGTTGTGCTTAGTGATGAGGAGGAGAGTGCTCTTAAAAAGGCATTTGCAAAAAGGTCAAAACTTTATATAAGAATTGCTGTTGCATTTTTTATTTTGTTGTTGATAAGCATATATTACAACACAACATATGTATATCGTTCCATAGGTACCGTATCTGGAAATTTTATAAAAGTATCACCAAGTATCAGTGGTAAAATCAGTAAGATAGATGTAAAAACAGGACAGATGGTACATAAAGATGATCTACTTTTTGAGCTTGATGACAAGATGGTTTTAAACAAAATAGATATTATAGATGCAAAACTTGCAGATATAAGAGGGTATAGAGGTGTGGGTGCAGCAAATACCAAAAATAATGCCCAGCTTCTAAGAATTTTAAAAAGTGAATACAACAAAGCATACAGCTCATACAAATCTGCAAAATCGCTTTACAACAAGAGGATAATATCACTTAATGATTTTAGAAAAATTCAAAGTGGATACAACAGAGCAAAGATAAAATATTTGCAGGAAAAAAACAGATACTCAAATCTAACGGCTAAAGCAAATAGTTCTTCTAGTATTATCTCCCTTGTGACTCAGTTTGAATTAAAAAGGGAAGAGTTGATAAATACTCTTAATTATTTAAGGGTATTTAGTCCAAAAGAGGGACATATATACGCAATAAAATCCAATGAGGGTGATTATGTAAATGCAAAAGATGAGGTTGTTGTACTTGAAACAGATTCTACCTCTTTTGTGGTGTGTAAGCTCAAGCAGGATGAGGCTCTGAAGATAAAGAGGGGTATGAAGGTGAAAGTTTATGCTTCTAGTACAGATGAGACATACTCTGCCAAAGTCCAAACAGTGGGTAACCTCTCGCTTAATACAAAATCTGAAATTACAAATGAGGTCAGCCTAAAAGAGGTGACTATAAAAGTTGTATTTGATGACAAAGATGTCAGACTGCCACTTAACGAAAGGGTGAAAGTCTGGTTTTACCGTTCCTTGTTTTAGGTTTGTTTTGTGGCTAAATTCAAGCAAAGGTATGGTAGAAAAGATGCAATAATTAGCCTTGTAGAGCCTTTTTTGGTTTATGGCAGTGTGGCAACTTTGCTTTTGTATGTGATGATGCCCTATGTATATTATGCAAAAAATGAAACACTGATGGTACTTGGTATCTTTGCTGCATGGCGATATGGTTGGCTTATGTTGAATTTTTCAAGAGCTATCATATATGCAAAGATTGTATATCCGAGTATGAAAAAAAAGATATCTAAACTCGATGATACAAAAAAATATCCACAACATATATATTTTTCTATCCCTTCATACAAGGAGGAGGCATGGGTAAGTATAGAAACTTTCAAATCTATCATGAGTGAACTCTCAACCATACCTTCAAGTGCTACCATTATTGTCTCTACATCTGGTGATCCCCAAGAGGATGCTGTTATATATCAGACATGCAAGGCTCATCATGCTTTTGATAAGGTTGAGCTTGTTTTTCAACATCAAAAAGAGGGAAAGAGGATAGCAATGGGGCATTCAATGAGAGCCATTGCAAGAAGATACCACAAAAAAGATGAAGATTATAACAGTGTGACATTTTTTATGGATGGGGACAGTTATCTGCAAAAAGGTTTTTTTAAAAAATTGCTTCCCCACTTTGCCATAGATCCAAAACTTGGTGCAGTTACAACAAACGAAGCAGCTTTTATCAGGACAAATTCAAATTGGTATAAAGATTGGTTTAATCTAAAATTTGGTCAAAGGCATACACTGTTTCAGTCTCACTCATTGTCTAAAAAAGTTTTGACACTCACAGGCAGACTCTCTGCATACAGAACAGATATAATAGTAAAAGAAAAATTTATAAGCAGAGTTGAAAACGATATTATAACGACGGTAATGCATGGTAAATTCAGGTTTTTGATGGGTGATGACAAAACAACATGGTTTAATCTTCTTGAAGCTGGTTGGAATATGAGATATCTTCCTGATGCACTTTGTTATTCGTTGGAGAGCAGGGATGCAAATTTCTTGGAGTTGAGCCGTTCACTACCTTACAGGTGGTATGGAAATACTCTTAGAAACTCAAATCGTGCTTTGGCACTTGGACCTAAAAGGATAAAAAGTTTTTTTATATGGTGGGCAATTTTGGATCAAAGGGTATCTATGTGGACATCTCTTGTCGGTATTAGCGGAGCGGCTGTTTTGGGTATATTCAAGGCATATTTTTATTTTCTTTTTTATATTGTATGGGTTTTGTATATAAGGTTGTTTCAACTTGTAGTTATATCTTATAACGGACACCCTGTTTCACTTAGAACCATACCTCTTATGCTTTATACACAGTGGGTTGGTTCAATAGTCAAGATAAAGGCTTTGTTTCATCTGTCAGATCAAAAATGGTCAAAGGGTAATGAGGTGCAAAGCAGTGATGACAGTGTTGCCAAAGTGGATCATCCCCTTTTTGAGAAGATGCCCGATATATTGATAATATTTTCATACAGTTTGTTTTTTTATATCATATTGTTGTCTCATGATGTTATTGCCATGCCTGATTTTGATGTATTAAAAGAGAAAAAGTTTGAGATAAAAAAAGATCCGCTTGTTTATGCAAGTGCTTTTGGTGTGGTTGCAGATGATAATAAAGATGATGCATCTGCACTAAACAAACTTATTGCAAATGTAAAAGACAATACCACCATAATACTGCCCAAAGGGAGGATAGATATATATTTGCCAATCTTGATTCAAAGATCAAATATAACTATAAAAGGGGAGGGTAGTGACAAAACAATTATACTCTCACACCTAAAGACAAAAGATAAAGCAGCTATATATATAAAAGGTTCGAGATTAAAAAAAGTGGGATATACAAATAAAAATGCAAAACCACAAGAGAGTGTATTGAGTGTAGATATAAGGGGAGATGAAGATTTAGGTTGGATACTGATAAGGGAACCAAATGATGAGCAGTTTTTAAACTCTTTGCACTCTATGGTGTGGAGGAGGAAGTATCCATACCTTAGAGAGCAGATATCTATGGTAAAATCATCTCACAACTCTTTGTTGTTTTTGGCAAATACTCTTAGTATCCCATTTAACAAAGGTGTTACTGAGATATTTACACTCAATATGGTAGAAAATATCTCTTTGAACTCTTTTACGATAAAACAGCATATACCAAACCATAATATACAAGAGAGTGTAGGTGTGTATGCAAATATGTTTGAAGATTATATGGTAGATATGGTTAGATTTGAGTATGTTGCCAATTCAAATATAGAGGATGTGAAGATACTTGATTCGGGTAGTAATCCGCTTGTTTTTGAGAGTGTTTATGGGTGTGAGGCTAACAGGATATATGTAAATGGTTCATATAACAAAGGTAAAAAAGGTAACGGATATGTTCGTTTTAGTCGTGCTTTTAATTCAAGACTGAAAAACTCCACAATAAAAAACATAAGGCATCTTACTATACAATGGAGCAGTGCTGAGAATATATTTGAGAATCTAAATATGCATGTAGATATAAATCTGCATGGTGGTTATTCACACGATAATCTCATTAAAAATATTGTATTTAGCATTCCCGATTTTCACAAATGGAAAGGGATAACTCTCACACCTCCAAATGCAAAATGGGCTCCACCTGACGGACCAAGAAACTATGCTCAGGATATAGTTTATAAAACCATAAGATGATATCAGTGATATACACCGTAGTGCAATACATCTTTGAGTGAATTAGAGTGTATGAGGTACATTATATTTACAAGTTCTTTGTAGGTTGCAAGTCTTTCTAGTTGTATTTGTGTATGTTTTTGCAGATACAGCTCTTTTAGTTTTTGTTCATTTCCAAAAGTTATATTTACAGATGAATTGCTTATTGTCTTTAGGTCTTTTATCCTTTGTTTTAGTCTTGAGAGTTCATATGAGTATGTTTTAATTTTTTGTTGTTTGTATCTGTATGTTGCAATTGTATCTATGAGATTTTCTTTTGATTTGGAGTGTTGTAGTTTTGCTTGGTTTGCAAGGATTTGATCTTGTACCTTGTTAAATTCAGAATTTCTTGAGGGTACGGAGAGAGGTATTTTTGCTTCCACCCCTACAAGTGTTTGTTCTTGAGCCAAGTACATCTTTCTCATACCTGCATAAACATTTACTTTTAGTTTGTCACTCCATTTTTCTGCCAGTATTTTTCTCTCTTGAAGTGTTTGTGCAAGTTTAAGATCTATGTTGTCTTTATCAAGCATATATGAGAGTTCATCTTCATTTATAAGTTTTGTATATTCTATCTCATTTAGAAGTGTCCACAAATCTTGAGGAATTTTCAATAATGTTATGTTTTTAAACATAAAAAGCTCATCTTTTATCTGTTGTATGGCAAGTTTATACCCTTCATAATCATATCTTGTAATGATCCCAGCTTTGTATTTTGCTTTTGCATTGTTTAGATCTTTTTCTTTTATCCTTAGTTGCAGAAGCAGTGATGAAACATTTATGGTGTTTTCATATTTTTTTATCTTTAGCAGTTCCTGCTCTTTTTTAAGAATTTCTATATTTTTTACAGTTTTGTAAAAATTGATTTTGTTTGCTACTCTAAATTTTTCGTTTTTTCGTTTGTTTTGATAATACCCTTGGTCAAATATATCAAATTCCAATCTTACATCGTATGCGGTATCATCATTTTTTAGATCATAAGCTGTATTTGTTTTAAGATACAAACCGTTTAAAATCCCATCATCTTGTGACTTGATGGCATCATCTATCTCTTGTTTTGTTTTGTCTTGTGTATTGTGTCTTGAATATCTTCTTGATAATATATCTTTTGAGATATAGCCCATCTCATCGAGCATTGTAATATCAAAATTATCTGTTTTGTCAGGTTTGCTCCGTTTTGGCGTATATTCAAATTCCTTTTTTATCTGCTTGACTCTTTTTGGTTTTTTATCTTGTATAAAGTTTCGTTTTTCTCTATATATTGTTGTGTTGTTACACTGTTGTACTTTTGCTTTTTTATATCTTGATTTTGTAAGAGGTACAAGCCTTTGTGCATCTTCAAAGCTTCTGAATTTGCCACTGTATATTATGATTTTATTGTTTTTTATTTTTGTTGATGGGTATGCAACATCATCCAAAATGGAGTATATTTTTGTGTTGTTTTTTGGTGTTAATTCGAGTTCATCTATGTATATACAATAGTCTTGAGACAAAAGAAGTGTAGGCAGTATGAAGGCAAGTGAAGTGAGTTTTTGCAAAACTAAACCCTTGGTTGAAAAATATTTGCAATTATATCCAAATATAGCTAAATATATCACCCAAAACTTATTTGTATATGGTATAATTCCAATAAAAATAGCTGTTTTAATGTAATAAAACAAAAAATGGGTGAAAAAAATTGAAGAAAATTTTATTATATGTAATAATATTTGTTTTTGCTACTGTAGTTGAGGCAAACTACTGTGTTCAGGTTATGACTACAAATATACATGACAGAGATATTATAGTACAAAGAGCCTCTCAGAGGGAGTTTTCCTCCTTTGATGATGTCAGAGTTGAGAGAAGGGGTGGTTATTTTGTTTTTAGGATAGGTGACTATTCAAATTACAAGGATGCCACAAGGGCTGCAAGATATATCAAAGATATCTCAAGTGATGCATATGTAAGAAAATGTGACTTTGTAAGAGAACAGGCTATATATATCAAAAATGATTCTCAAGACAGAAGAAACCAAAGAGATCTAAGGCAACCTCCAAGAAAAGGTATCTATGATGATGTGTATTACAACGACGGAACACAAGCAAAGGGTACACAAAGCTATATACAGGAACAACCACAAGAGACAAAACCAAAACAATATATAAAAAAAGAGTATAAACAAAAAGAGGAACTCTCATACAGAAAAGTGGATACAAGCGATTCGCTTTGGAGAGATTGCAAAAAATGTTTTGTACCTGTTTATGAAGAGGACGATACAAAAAGAGCTACCCCACCACCTCCAAGACACTCTTACAATCAACCAGAAAAACAAGTTAAACCTGTTGCTAAACCAAAAAGGCAAAATGATTTTTGGGCAGAAGATATCAAAGATAAAGATATGGTACCAAAACATGAGACAAAAAAACCAAGAGAAAAACCAAGAAACAAGTTCAATATAGATGAACGGTTTTTACCATAGTAGCAACTAATTAAAACAAAGAGCAAAAGTGTATAACAAAATTATAGATTTTATCTATGCCCACTTTATTACAAGAGCCCTGATGTTTTTTGCTCTTTTTGTTATCACCTACCTGCTCATTAGCTCACAATACAATATAAATACACAGTTTGCCATAGGTTATGGTTCTATGTTGTTTATGATAGTTATTTTACAATTTAAAAACCTTCCACAAAATGTTGTTCTGTTTGTAAAATTTATGGGTTTTATTGTTGTTATGAGATATCTGTATTGGAGGACTTTTGAGTCTTTGACCTATGAAGGCTTTTTTGACTTTATAGGTGCTGTTATGCTTTATCTCGCTGAGGTATTTGCTATTGTAATCTACCTGCTTGGTATATTTACATCTTTGAATCTGCTAAAGAGAAAACCGATTGATCTTGATGAATACCCAAAAGAGCAATGGCCAAAAGTAGATATACTTATACCTACTTATAATGAACCACAATTGATAATAGAAAATACGGTACTTGCAGCTTTGGCTATGGATTATCCAAAAGACAAATTTAGTGTAAATCTACTTGATGATGGCGGTACTGACCAAAAATGCAATCAAGACAACAAAGAAGCGGCACAAGAGGCAAGACAAAGAAGAAAAGATTTAATGAAGTTTTGTGAGTTTGTCGGAGCAAGATATATAACAAGGGAAAAAAACGAAAATGCAAAAGCTGGTAATCTAAATGAGTCTTTGAGTAAGATTGATGGTGATTTTATACTCATCCTAGATACAGATCATGTCCCTGCAAAACAGTTTTTAAAAAAGACAACCGGATGGTTTTTAAAAGATGAAAAAGTTTTTTTGGTGCAGACACCACATGCTTTTTATAATCAAGATCCAATAGAGAGAAACCTGAGAATGGGTGATGTTGCCATTAGTGAAAATGATATGTTTTACAAAAATATTCAACTAGGGCATGATTTTTGGGAGAGTTCGTTTTTTTGTGGTTCAGCGGCTGTATTAAGAAGAAGTATGATAGACGAGCTTGGCGGTATCGCAGGGGAGACCATTACAGAAGATGCAGAAACAGCTATAAAGCTGCATGATAAGGGTTACAAAAGTGTTTATATAAGTGAACCTATGGTAAGGGGGCTTCAGACAGAGAGTTTTGGAGCACTTGTTATACAAAGGATTAGGTGGACACAGGGGATGGTTCAGATATTTTTATTGAAAAATCCTTTTACATCAAAAAATCTAAAATGGTATCAAAAAATCAGCTATCTAAGTGCAAGTTTTTTTTGGTTTTTTGCATATTCACGGGTGGTTTTTTATATGGCACCGCTTTTGTATCTGTTTTTTGGACTTCGTATATACAATGCAAACGGTATGGAGATGTTGGCATATGTTGTACCCCATATGAGTATGGCTGTAATGATGTCGTATTTTTTGTATGCCAAGGTTAGAAACCCGTTCTTCTCAGAACTTTATGAGACTGTATTGTCGTTTTTTACCCTCCCTGCGATTATCTCTGTTTTGAGGAATCCAAGGGCTCCTACTTTTGATGTGACACCAAAAGGGCAGGAGATGATAAAAGACCATATTTCCGATTTGGCAGTACCGTTTGTGATAATATTTACTTTTGTTGCTTTGGGGTTTGTGGCTTCTGTTGTAAGGCTTTTTTTATACCCTTACGAAACAGAAGTAATCCTAATGACAACTATGTGGAACCTTTTAAATATTTTACTCCTTACAGCTGCTATTGGTGTTACAAGTGAGAAAAGAGAGGTAAGAAAATCTATCCGTGTTCCTCTCAATGCAGAGTGTAAGATTATGTTGGGTGATAGAGAGTATATGGGGACGATAGTAGATATAAGTGAAGGTGGTCTAAATATAACACCGCTGGATGATAAAATCAAATATGAGGAGATTTTAAGTGCTTCACCAAATGTTGAGATAGAGCTAGAAGATATAGATGACAAACCTTTTGCAATACCTTCAAGGTTTTTGAGGTCATTTAACTGGGGCAAGAGGCTTGTGTTTGTTTTTGAGGATATGGAGTACAATATACCACTTCGTCAAAAGCTAATACAAATTATATATGGTAATACAACAAAATGGAGAGAGATAGAGGATACAAAACCTATAATGTCTCCTTTTGTTAGTTTTATGTTTATAATCAAACAAAGCATTAAAAATGCGATGTTTAGAGATGCTTATAAATTTACTTTTAATAAGCTAAGAGATACTTTAAGATTAGGAAGTGGCAAATGAGATATATAGTACTGGTTTTGATGATTGTTTTTAGTCTTCATGCTAAAAGCAACAAGGATGCGATAGAGAAATTTGATCTAAAAGATGGCACAAGTGTAATAAGAGTGCATTTTAATTATTTAAATTCTTATGAAAATATAAAAAGGATAAGCGGACTCAACGGTTCTTACAGTTTGAATTTTCCATTGCCAAACAAATGGGAGATACTTGATGTAAATGGCTATGTGAAATATACTCCGTCTGTATTGTTGTTAAAAGATCTCTCCTCTGCTGTTGTCTCTTTTAACAATGTTGTTGTTTCGCAGTTTAAAATCTTTACATATCAGCAAAGTGGTGTAAAATTTTCAATAGATCCATACCTTTTAAATGAAAACAACACTTTGAAATTTGAAGTATTTCAGCACTATACTCAAAATTGTGAAAATGGTGCCAATTCATCTTTGTGGAGTGATTTGGATCTATCCAAAAGCTATATAGAGTTGCATGTAAGACCAAAACCGATAAAAGAGATGGTGAGTTCTATAAGAACAGATGTTTTTGATGACAAGCAATACTCACTCACACCTATAAACTATGTTATGGAATCAAAAGATGAAAAAAGTTTGAAAAAATTTGCTCTCTTTAGTGGTGTCGCTTCTAATAGTTTAAAATACAGACTTGAACAAATAGAAGTATCACAAAGGTTAAATCTAAAAGACCATAACCTTATAATAGCTTCAAAACCAAGAGCAAAAGAGATACTCAGTGTACTTGGTGATATGTATATAACAGATGAATCCCCATCTCTTAGTATGTTTTTTAATTCAAGCAATTGCAGTGCATGGCTAAACAAAAACTCATTTGCCACGCCACAGCCAGACCAAAGAGCGGTGATAACATCAAAAGATGCAATGTTTCAAAAGAGTTTGTATCTTAATGGTTCAAAAGTTACACTAAATGATCTTAAAGTGGATAATTCAGAAGCCATAAGTGTTGCTTTTTGGTTTAAGGCAGATGATGAAAGCCGTTTTGTTTTGTTTGGTTTTGAAAATTATTCTTTGATGGTTTATAACGGATATATTGGGTTTAATACAGCCAACAAAGATCTCTTTGGTGCAAAATACAGGTTTGAAAAAAACAGATGGTATCATCTCAGTGCTACATTTCACAACTCAGATGTAAGAAGAAACTCTGTTGTG
>Ga0256828_1001026_pt1 | contig 17989 bp, 14 predicted proteins | sample CV88metaG_FD_185993 | JGI IMG/M metagenome (GOLD analysis project Ga0256828, IMG submission 185993) | Hydrothermal vent microbial communities from East Pacific Rise, Pacific Ocean - CV88 | ecosystem: Environmental > Aquatic > Marine > Hydrothermal vents | place: Pacific Ocean: East Pacific Rise...
TATAGAGTGATTGCATCATTGTTTTAGTCCTTTAATTAAGCTTTTCTTGCAAGTTTTTCAATTGCATCTCTGTTCATATCGTTCATCTGAGTTTCCATAACCTTTTGGTACATCCCAACTAAACGATTTGTTTCTATCATCTGTGTCATCATACTTACAGCATTTACATTACTTTTTTCAGTAAATCCTTGCTGAACTGCACCTGTAGATTCTAAAGATGTAAGAGAACTGATATTGTCAAGTTTAAAAAGATTGTCACCCTCTTTTTGAAGCTTTGAAATATCTTCAGGCTGAGCAATAAAGAGTTTTGACTTTTGAGCTAATTGAGCAGTTCCTGGAATATTTGTATAAATTTGCCCATTTTTATCAACCTCTATAACTGTATCTTCCTCATTGAGGCTTATGCTATTACCAGTTTTAAAGTAATCATTAGAAAGTACTTCATAGCCCTGCTTTGTTATAAGTTTGCCCTCATCATTTTTTGTAAAACTTCCATCACGAGTTAGTCTTATACCTTGAGGTGTCTTCACTGCGAAGAAAAGTCCTTCACGTGAGAGTGCTAAATCAAGAGGGTTAGAACTTGGTTGCATCACACCTACACTAAAGTTTGTGTATTCATCAACAACTTGTGGAGCTCTTGTCATTGTTCTGTTAATAAAAGCAGCACCCTCTTTTGTATTATTCTGAAGTGATAACTCATCCCGTGCTTCTTTATATATACGCATAAAATCACCAACTACTACATTGTCTTCTTTAAAACCTGTAGTATTTACATTTGCTAGATTATTTGCGATAGTGTCTAAACGATTAAATTGTGTAACCATTCCAGCTGTCGCACTGTAGTAACCTGTTTGCATTTGCTTCCTTTTTTAGGATTATTAAAAAGTAAATAGCAAAGAGTGTTCCAAGTTTATTTTTATAAAAAAAGAGATTACTTTAAGAATATTTCGGTATAATCCACCTTTTAAAAACCTTAAAACTTTACTGGAGCAACCTTCCATATGACAGCAAAAGAACTCAACAAAGCCATAGAGACCTTCTTTAGTGAACACAAATCGAAAGATTGTTTAACTTACGAATCTCTAATCGAGCTTTTTGAAAAACAACCAACAGCCGCTCAGGCAAAAAATATCTACAAACTTATACAAAAGAACAAAAGTTGTATCTACACTTCAAGTGAACATGCCAAACGCATGAACGATAAAGAAGCAGAAGCTCGTCGTGATGCACAAAGAAAGATGCTTGAAGATAACGAAACAGATAAATTTGACATCTTAAAAGAGCATGAACTTCTTGAGTGGTCACGTTCTGATTCTCCAGTGCGTATGTACCTTCGTGAGATGGGTCAGATTCCACTTCTTACTAAAGAGGAAGAGATAGAGATCTCTAAAAAGATAGAGAGTGGTGAGAGTATCATCATTGATGCTATCTGTTCTGTACCTTATCTTATAGATTTTATCTTAGATTATAAAGAACCTCTTATCAATCGTGAACGTCGTGTAAAAGAGCTTTTTAAATCTTTTGAAGATGAAAAAGAAGATAGTGACGATGCTAGTGATGATAATGATACTGAAGAAAAAACTCTCTCTGCAAAAGATAAAAGTAGAGTAGAAAAAGTTTCTACGAGCTTTAAAGCTCTTGAAAAAGCAAAAAAAGACTGGTTAAAATTTGCTGAAAAAGCTCCTGCTAGTTTAGATGAGTTAAATGAAGAAGTAATCTACTATTATCTTGGTGTTACTTTCAAAAAATCAGTTCTTAAAGAGAAACTTTTAGATCTTGGACCAACTTCTAAACTTATCAACGAACTTGTAAAAGCTATGGAAACTGCACTAAAATCTGACGAAGGATACGACAAAGAGCTTAAACGCCTTGAATATAAACTTCCACTTTTTAATGCAACTCTTAAAGCGAATCACAAAGTTTTAGTTGAGAAGATTCAAGAACTCACAAAAGAAGATATTGCCAATATGGTTCCAGAAGCTACTATGGTTTCCACTTATATGGAGATCAAAAAACTTGTTCAGACAAAAGAAGCATCGAAAAACTCTTTTGATATGGAACCAGAAAAACTAGCAGATATTTTAGAACAAATCAAACGTGGTAAAAATATCTCTGAGATCTCTAAAACAAAGATGGCAAAATCGAACTTACGTCTTGTTGTTTCTATCGCTAAACGCTATACAAACCGTGGGCTTCCTTTCCTTGACCTTATCCAAGAGGGTAACATTGGTCTTATGAAAGCTGTTGACAAGTTTGAATACCAAAAAGGTTATAAGTTCTCAACTTATGCTACATGGTGGATTCGTCAAGCAATTTCACGTGCTATTGCCGATCAAGCTCGTACAATTCGTATCCCTATTCATATGATTGAGACTATCAACCGTATCAATAAGATCATGCGTAAACACCTTCAAGAACATGGTAAAGAGCCAGATGTTGATACAATTGCTGAAGAGGTTGGATTATCAGTTGAAAAAGTGAAAAATGTAATTAAAATTACAAAAGAACCTATCTCTCTTGAAGCACCTATTGGTAGTGAAGAAGATGGTCGTTTTGGTGACTTTATCGAAGATAAAACTTCATTAAGTCCATCTGATGCAATCTTAAAAGATGACCTTCGTATTCAAATTGAATCTGTTTTAGAGCAACTCAATGAACGTGAAAAAGCGGTTATCAAACTACGCTTTGGAATCATGGATGATGAGAGTGATAGAACGCTTGAAGAGATTGGTAAAGAGCTTAGTGTTACACGTGAACGTGTTCGCCAAATCGAATCTTCAGCAATCAAAAAACTCAAACACCCTAAAGTTGGGCGTAAACTCAAAAACTATATAGAAGAGTAAGCTTTATACAATGACTTTTGAACAGCAGTGGATCGAGTACGATTTTAACCCATTTATCCTTTTTGATACAAATGGGAAAATTCTCTCTGTGAATTCAGAAGCACAGTTCCTCTTAGGAGCTGCCACCGGAGCAGAGCTCTTTGAGCTTGCTAAAGCTTATGCAAACATCACCTTCGGCTTTAAAACAACTTTTGTGGACCTAGAATTTGGTCGCTACAAGTTTTTTGGCCTTACTATTGGCTATGAAGATGAGGATCAGATAGGGATTAAACTTTATCAGACGCCATCTTTTAAACTCAATGCAAAAAAACCAGAAGGTGAACTTACAAATATTTTTACACTCATAGATCTATGTATCTCTACGAACTCTATAAGTTCAGATATTAAGTATACAAAAGAGTATGATCCAACTATCCCAGATATCATCATTAACTCCAATAAATTTATTAAAGTACTCAATAAAATATATACTTGTTTTTCAGAAAATGAACATATAAATACAAAGGTGTTTTATAGAATTGGTGAGCATATTATCTTTGAAGATAAGAAGTATAGTATCTTCTCTATCTCTGTACGGGGTGAAAATCTTAATGAGGACAAAGCAACAGAGCTCAAAGCCCTTGCTAAGATAAATAATTTTTATGTAGATATAAAAAAAGATATAACACTCAATATCCCAATGATTACTTCATAAAGCCTTTCGAGCTTAAAGACCCTACGATAATCCCTATTAATAACGATGGAAGATAAACTGCAAGATTTAGTAGTTCATTGTTTTTTAAAGCTATAAAACCCAATGCTAAAAACACATAAGGTACAATTCTAAAAGCAGAAACACTTCCACGTGCACCATGCTTCATACTCTTCATACTAAAGGTTTTAATCTTTGCCTTTTCCTCTTTAACTATCTGTTTAAGATCTAATTCTTCTGCAGGGGTTTCATTAAGAGGTGTTTCATCATACAATTCATGTGGATCTTCTATCTCATCGAGTAGATCGCGTTTCTCTTCAAAGTTTTCAGAGGCAAGTTGTGCATTTACCATCTTCTTGTAAGCATAAGAAGCACCCAAAATTACAAAAAGTGCAGAGAGAAACGCCACCTGCATATTGATAAAGTATTCAAAAGAGTAAAAGTAAAAAGCAAAAACGAAAAGTTCCGCCCCTAAAATGATTTTAATACTTTGTTTCACCATAGTCCTCATCATCTTCATCATCTTGAAGTTGTTTTTTTATAGCATAACGTGGCTCTTTTGCAAGCTCTTCATACTCTTTATATTGTTTAGAATAGGCTTTATAAACATTTAAAATGGCAGCTGCAATACCGATAAACACACCGATCCAAAAAGTCCAATAAATCCCTGTAAGATTTTTGAGTAACCAACCAATCCCTACACCCATCACAACAGCAACAACCATAGAGATACCAAGAGAGAGGTTATCTGCTGCTTCAATAACAGGTTTGATGCGAGGCTTTTGATTTGCCTCTTTCTCTTCTCTTATCTCAAGATTGAGTTTATCCTCTTCATTCTTAGCCATTTTTGATTGCTTTAAATACTTTTGCAGAGGCTACTATAGTCTCATCTATCATAGCATCTGTTACAGCTGTAGAGATAAACCCTGTCTCATAGAGTGAACATGCAAAGTAGAAACCTTCAGCGAGCATTCCGGCATGAAACGCAGCAAAAAGCTCAGCATCACTCTCACAAGCATCTGCAAAGTTTTTGACAGGCTTCTCATTAAAGAAAAATCCAAACATAGAGCCACGAGTATCTATCTGCATTGTAATGCCCTGCTCTGCTGCTGCATTTTGCATACCCTCTACAAGTCTTTGTGCTCTCTCATTTAGAACAGCTATAACTCTTGCATTTTGTTTCAGTTTGCTAAGTGCTGCAAATCCTGCTGCCATCGCTACTGGGTTTCCACTAAGAGTTCCTGCTTGATACACTGGACCCTCAGGGCTAAGTTGTGCCATAATCTCACGAGAACCACCAAAGGCACCCACTGGCATACCACCACCTATCACTTTTCCAAGTGTTACAAGGTCAGGTGTAACACCTGTAATACTTTCTGCACCATTAACAGACCCACGAAAGCCACTCATCACTTCATCAAAGATTAAAAGTGCACCATTAGCAGTACAAAGTTCACGAAGCTCATGCAAAAACTCTTTGTCTGCTGGAACAAGTCCCATATTTCCAGCTATTGGCTCAATGATAACACAGGCGATATTATCTGAATCTGCGAAACATTTTTTGACAGAGTCTATGTTGTTGTACTCAGCTAAGAGTGTATGTTTTGTAAAGTCTGCTGGAACACCAGGGCTTGAAGGGTTACCAAAAGTTGCTGCACCTGAACCTGCTTCTACTAATAGAGCATCAGAGTGACCATGGTAACAACCAGTAAATTTTACAATATCATCACGGTTTGTAAACCCGCGAGCAAGACGTATAGCAGACATTACAGCTTCTGTTCCAGAAGATACAAAACGCACCTTATCAATAGAGTCAAAAAATGAGATCACAAGTTTTGCTAGTTCTGTCTCAGCCTGAGTAGGTGCTCCAAAAGAGAGACCATGCTTTACAGCTTCAATTACAGCTGCTTCAATACTCTCATCTCTATGACCAAAAAGGAGTGGTCCCCAAGATTGTACAAAATCTACATATTTGTTGCCATCTACATCTTTTAAATAAGCACCTTCACCTTCTGTAATAAAAATAGGTGTTCCACCTACACTTTTAAATGCACGTACTGGAGAATTCACTCCACCTGGGATCAACTCTTGTGCTTGTTCAAATGCTTTCTTTGATGCTTCTGTACTCATCTATAAACCTTATAAATTATTTTTCTTATTATATCGAAGTAGTATTAACATTGATTTGGTATAATCTATAAAATTTAATAAATTATGGGATTTTTTTGAACAGATCTACCTTTGCACTCTTTGTTGCCATCCTTATACATCTCCTTATACTTATGCTGTTTTGGATACTTGGCACTATAACTCCAGAGATACAAAAGGTGCAAAAGCCAAAAGAGAACAAGATCAAGATCTCTCTTAAAGAGATGCCTAAAAAACATAAAAAATCTGGTTTAACAAAAAAACAAGTTCCTCCACCAGAGATAGCTCCACCTATGCCAAAAGGTTCTCAACTTAAAAAACTTACAAAGCAAAATATTTCTAAGCAAAAACCTGTAAAGTATGAACCAAAAAAACCTGTAAAGAAACCAAAACTCAACAAACCAATAAAGCCAAAAACTAAACCCAAACCAAAGCATAAAAAAATTAAGCCACTACCACCAAAAAAACCATACATCCCTCTTTTAGCGAAGAAAAAAGATATAAATACAACAAAAACAAAGAAAAAAACAACTGCAATGTCATGGCTTTATGAAGACCAATCAAGCAAAGAGGAGAAAAAAGAGAAACAGACTCAAGCTTCTGGTGCACAAATTGGTGGTAGTATAAGACAGATGAAAGAGCTTTATGGAAATAAGTGGGGTGAACTTACTCCTGGGCAACAAAAATATATGCTTGATAATCAGGAGATTATGAGACGTATCACTCAACAAGTTCTTACTCGTGTTGCGAGTGTCAACCTTTCACGAGATCTCAATGTTAACAGAATCAATGTAGTGGAGTTCTACCTTCATCCAAATGGAGATATGACAGACTTTAAATTTTTGAAAAAAAGTGGTTACTATGTTCTTGATGAAACAACAAAAGAGACCATAGAGTATGCTTATAGTAGATACCCTCGTCCTAAAGAAAAAATTCTTGTACGTTACAATGTTTATTATAACCTTGCGAGATATTAAAAAAAGATTTTTTTAGATATAATCTTTAACAATAAAAAATTGTTATAAGGTTTTTCAAACATGTCAAAAACATCTACACTTTTAAGTACCCTCTTTTGTCTCACCTCTGTCTTTTTACTTTCAGGTTGTTCAGAACAAAAACAACAAGAAGTTCAAAAAAAAGCTCCACCATTATCTGTTGAAGTTATAACTGTTAAAACTGAAGCTGTTCCTATTTGGAAACGCTATACTGGTATAACTAAAGCAAGTAGTGATCAAGAGGTTCGTGCTCGTGTTTCTGGCATTTTAGAAAAACGCTACTTTAAAGATGGTCAAGTTGTTAAAAAAGGGCAAAAACTTTTTAAGATTGAACAAAGTGAATATATTGCAGCACTCAATGCAGCAAAAGCAAAAAAAGCACAAGATGAAGCATCTTTAGCACTTGCAAATGCTGATGTTAATAGATATGCACCTTTAGTAAAAGAGGGTCTAGCTCCCCGTGCAACACTTGAACAATACCAAGCACAACAATCAGGCTTAAAAGCTGCTATAGCTGGAGACCTTGCTCAGATCAATAAAGCTAAACTAGAGTTAAGCTATACAATCATTAAAGCACCTATCGATGGACGTGCTAGTGCTAGACATGTTGATGTTGGTAATCTAGTAGGCCAAGGGGAAGCGACACTCCTCACAACTATTGTCAATATTGATCCATTATATGCTTATTTTTCACCATCACAAGAAGATGTAAGAGATTTTATGAAATACAAAAATAAAGAAAAGCCTGATGCTTTTATAGAGCTTGATGGTGTAAGAGAAGATCTTAGACTCAATGGATATGTTGACTTCTCAAACAATAGTGTTGATCCCTTAACTTCTACTATTACTATGAGAGCAACTATACAAAACCCTGACTATAAAATACTCCCGGGTACATTTGTATATGTAAATATTTTTGTAAATGATAAATATGAGTTTATGATGATTCCACCAGAAGTTATTTTTGCTGATCAACTTGGAAAGTATGTTTATATTGTTAAGAACAATAAGATAAAACGGGTAGATATTAAAACTGGCTACTCTTCAAAATATTTAACAAGTATTACAAATGGTTTAAAAGATGGTGATAAACTCATCGTTTCTGCCCTTGTAAAGCTTAAAGAGGGACTTGATGTCAAAGCTACCGATGTTACAGATACAAAAGGGGCAAAAGCAATTTTAAAACAAAACAATCTTATCCCTGAGGCGAAATAAACTATGTTTTCAGTTACATTTATTAAACGTCCTATCTTAGCGATAGTTATCTCACTGATTATTATTACTGCTGGTTTAGTTTCTTTAGTTGTTTTACCAATCTCAGAGTATCCAGATGTTGCTCCACCTACGGTAAGTGTAAGTGCAACATATACAGGTGCAAATGCTTATGTTGTTGAAGATACTGTTACTCGTGTTCTTGAAGATAAACTCAATGGTATTAAAGGTGTAATCTATATGGATTCCACTTCCACCTCAAGTGGACGTAGTGATATCAATGTATATTTTCAACCTGGATACGATATAGATATCGGAGCTGTTGATGTACAGAACAAGGTCTCAACTGCAACTGCCTCTCTTCCCTCGGAAGTAACACAACAGGGTGTTATCGTCGATAAAAAGTCACCTTCTATTGTATGTCTTATAACCATTACAGGTGATGAACGCTACGATGCCGCATTTCTCTCTAACTTTGTAAATATCAATGTTCTTGATGAGATTAAACGTATTCAAGGTGTTGGTAAGGCTGAAAATATGGGAGAGAAAAAGTATGCAATCCGTATATGGCTTAACCCTGACAAAATCAATGCCCTTGATCTTACACCTATGGATGTTATCAATGCAGTAAAAAGTCAGAACAAACAAGCATCTATTGGTAAAATTGGTGGAACACCATCTTATGATAGTCAAAAACAAGAGTTTACTCTAACAACAGAGGGTAGACTCTCTGATGTAAGCGAATTTGAAAAAATTGTTATCAAACATAAAAGAGATGGTTCTTTAGTTTATCTTAGTGATGTTTCAAGAGTTATCCTTGGAAGTGAAAGTTATGACTGGAATGCCATTAGTGCAAAAAAACCGGCAGGTCTTATTGGTGTATACCAACTTGGTGATGCGAATGCACTTGATATTAGAGAAAAAGTGCAAGAAACTATGGAAAAACTTGAACGCCGTTTTCCTGATGGTGTAACATGGGCTGTTCCTTACGATACAACTAAGTATGTAAAAGTTGCCATCGACAATGTTGTAACCAACCTTTTTATGGCTATTGGGCTTGTTATTCTTATCATCTTTATCTTTTTAGGTTCTTGGAGACCAACTGTTATCGCTTCTGTTGCCATTCCTGTTTCACTTATCGGTGCATTTGCAGCAATGCAGATAGCAGGTGGATTTAGCATTAACTTCTTAACACTTTTTGGGCTCATCTTAGCGATTGGTATTGTTGTTGATGATGTTATCTTGGTTGTTGAGAATGTGGAAGTAATTATGGAGAGAGAGCCTGATCTTACTATGCCTCAAGTTGTAAAACAATCTATGATAGAGCTTATCGGGCCAATCATATCAACGACACTTGTTCTTGTTGCCGTATTTATTCCTGTTTCTATGTTACCAGGGATTACAGGAGCACTCTATCAACAGTTTGCTCTTACAATCTCATTTGCAGTAATGGTCTCATCACTCAATGCACTAACACTCTCACCTGCATTAAGTGCGATTATCATCAAAAGAAGAAAAAAGGGTGAAGAAAAATTTATCTTTTTTCAAAAATTTGATAACATATTTGATTGGATTACAGACAAGTATACAAAAGCAATCACATACATCATCAAGATTCGCTACATTGTTCTAGCATTTATAGCTGGTATCTTTTATCTTACATATTATCTTTTTTCAGTTGTTCCAACGGGATTTGTTCCATCTGAAGACAAAGGTGTTTGTATCGTTTCTGTAAACTTAAAACCAGGGACTTCTCTTTCACAAACTTCAAGAGTTAGAAAAGAGGTAGAAACTATCCTCTACTCTATAAAAGAGATAGAAAATGTTGTTGTCCTCGATGGATATAACATGGTTACCTCTGCCCTTGATAGCTCTTCGGTTGCTATGTTTGTTTCTTTTAAAGATTGGTCACAAAGAACGAAACCTGAGCAGAGTGTGAATGGTATTATCAAACAGATTCGTCAAAAAACAGCACATATTTCAGAAGCAAATATCGCTGCATTTAACCTGCCAGGTATTCCAGGTGTTGGTGCTGTTGGTGGATTTGACTTTAGATTACAAGATTATCTTTCTGCCGATTTAAATACATTTGAGCATTATGCACATCAAGTAATTAAAGAAGCAAATAAAGATCCACGTATCGCTTATGCTTACACAACATTTTCAACAGCATATCCAATGTATGACATTAAAATAAATAGAGAAAAAGCCAATGCACTTGGTGTCAATATGGCTGATCTATTTTCAACAATGCAAATTTACTTAGGAAGTGTATATATCAATGACTTTACAAAATTTGGTAAAGTTTTCCGTGTTTTTGTACAATCTGATAAAGAATTTAGAAGTACAAAAAGTGACATCAATAAACTCTTTGTAAAAAATACAAATGGTAAAATGGTACCACTTAGAGCCCTACTTCAAGTTAAAGAGATGATAGGACCACAAAATCTTACACACTATAATATGTACAGAAGTATACAGATCAATGGTTCAGCCGCTCCAGGATATAGTTCTGGTGATGCTATGAAAGCTATGGAAGAGATTGCAGATAAAGTACTTCCATCAACTTATGGATACGAATGGTCAGGTATGAGTTTTCAAGAAAAACTTGCAGGGAACGCACAGATATATATCGTTATATTTGTAACTCTTGTTGTATTCCTTGTACTTGCAGCACAATATGAATCGTGGATACTTCCTCTCATGATTCTTTTCTCTGTTCCGATGGTGATTGCAGGAGCTGTAGCAGGTCTTATGTGGGTAGGGATACCTCTTAACACTTTTGCTCAAGTTGGGCTTGTACTCCTTGTTGCCCTCGCCGCCAAGAATGCCATACTTATTGTTGAGTTTGCCAAAGAGCAGCGTGAGAGTGGATTGAGTATCGTAGAGTCTGCCATTAATGCAGGAAGACTCCGTTTCCGTGCCATTATGATGACAATTCTCTCTTTCTTATTTGGTATCTTTCCACTTGCATTTGCAACAGGTGCAGGTGCTGTTACACAGATGTCTATAGGTATCGTTCTTCTCTTTGGTATGGTAGCTGCTACATTTATCTCTACACTACTTGTACCGGTTCTTTATGTACTGTTAGAAACTATGCGTGAAAAATTTGTCAATGTTGAAGAAGAGATAGCAAGAAGGGAGTCTATATAATGAAGAAAACACTACTAAGTTTAGCCGTACTTGCTCTAAGTACTTTAGTTTCAGCACAAGAAAACTATACAGTTGATGAGTTACTTTTAAAGTCTTTAGAGAACTCTCCAGACTTACAAATCTCAAAACTCAATTATGATGCCTCACAAAAACGCTACGATAGTGCATTTTCCGGCTATCTTCCAAAGGTAGATTTAAGTGCTTCTGCAGGAAAAGTTTCACAAAGTGAAACATACAATCTTCCCTCAGCAGATGATACAGTTCTCATTGGAAAAATCTCTTTAAACCAACTTGTCTATGACTTTGGAAAAACAGGTGGTAATACAGATACACAAAAGTTTTATTCCGAATCTTACAAAATGGAAAATATGCAAAAAATCTCTGATAAAAAAAGAGATGTAAAAAATGCTTACTACAATGTCCTCAAAGCTATGGCACTTATCGATGTACAAAAAGAGAATGTAAAACTCAACAAGGCACAACTATACAGAGCAAAACGCTATTTTGAAGCGGGTATACGTACAAAGATTGATGTTTCAGATGCAGAGGTTCAAGTGATAAAATCAAAACTTGAACTCAATAAAGCAGAGTATAATCTCAAGCTTAGTTATGCAGAACTAGACAAGGTAGTTGGATTTACACAAATAACTCAAGACTACACTGTGTATAGTGAAAAACTTAATTTAGCCACTTTATATGATTCACTACATCCTTATCATTTAGACCTTGAAGAATCAATTGACTTTGCTTACACAAATAGATACGAGATAAAAAAAGAGCTAGCAAATATAAAAGCTTCTCAGGCGCAAACAACTACAGTTGATGCAGAGTACTACCCCTCTTTATTTGTGAGTGCAAACTACCTTTCACAAAAGGCAGATAGCTATCAGGTATATATCCCAAAAACGAAATGGGATGCGATGGTTAATTTAAACTGGAATCTCTATCAAGGTGGAGATACAAGTGCAAGAAAAGAGGAAAAAAAGATCAATCTCAATATCTCCAATGCACAGCTTCTTAACACAAAACTTCTTATCAAGAAGAACACAACAACAGCATTTATCAATCTTTATAAAACAAAAGATACAGTAGAACTTGATCAAAGTTTGGTAAAAGTATCTAATGAGAAGTTTGACCAAGCAAGTAAACGCTACGAACATGGCCTTTCAGACTATATAGAGCTTCAAGAAGCCCGTCAAGGCTACATAGATGCTAAGGCAACCCTTGTTGTTGATTATTACAACTACTACATAGCGATAGCTGAACTTGATAATGCTATAGGAAAATAAGATGACAGAGAAAATAGCTCCAGTACTGAAAAAAAACAGAGTTGAAATCCTTGATGTCGTTCGGGGTTTTGCCATTTTTGGAATCTTAATAGCCAACATCCAATCATGGAGTGGCTATAAGTTTATCCCTTTTGAGCATATGGCTACACTTCCTTATTATGAGTACAATGAATTGCTTCACTACCTTTTTATGTTCTTTGTCGATACAAAGTTTTATACCCTTTTCTCTCTTTTATTTGGTATAGGATTTTACATACAGTTTAATAAGCAACGCGACAATCAAGCACCATTTATGCAAACCTATAGAAAAAGACTTGGTTTTCTTATGATGTTTGGAGCTATCCACTCCTTTTTTTGGTCTGGCGATATCTTACTTATCTATGGTGCAGTGGGACTTGTCTTTGTAATGTTTAGAAACCTCCAAGGCAGTACTATTTTAAAACTAAGTATTTTTTTATATTTTTCATGGCTGATCTATGACATTATCATCGCTCTATATTTTCCACAAATCCTCAATTATGAATATACTGCGTATAAAACATACCCAGATATGGCTCCAGAGGACTTAACTTATATCTTTCAAAATGGCTCTTTTTATGAGGTGCTTCAAGCAAACTGGCACAATCTTTACTACCGCTATCTAGACCTTATCCCCTCTGGGCGTTTAACGAAAGTTTTAGCACTCTTTTTACTTGGATTTTATCTAATGAGTATAGATTACTTTACTACTTATGCAAAATCTGTGAAGCTATTTATCTTTTATTTTATCTCGGGTTCTTTTATCACTTACATTGCTTATGAGATTGGTGGAAGTATGGCATCATTCTCCCATAACCTTACAAATGTTGCCTATAAAGCACTTGCCGTTACGGGACAGATACTCCTTGCTCTCTCTTACATTAGCATCTTAGCTATCTTAGATGAAAAAGCATTTTTCAAGAAGTTTTTTCATCTCTTTGCTTATGTTGGTCGTATGAGTTTTACAAGTTATCTTATGCATACTCTCTTAGGCTACCTAATTTTCTATCCTTTCTTTGGTGGTCTCTTTGGTACTATGGGATTACTTCAAGTTACACTCTTAGCACTCGCTCTTTATATCTTTCAAATTCTTTTTAGTTTTATCTGGCTCAAAATATTTAGCTTTGGTCCACTAGAATGGGTTTGGAGATGTTTAACTTACGGAAGACTCTTTCCAATTATACGTCAAGCAAAAGGGGAAATATAATGTCTCATCACCCAAAAACAACACTCCATCAACACTACTTGCAAGCAATTGTTCTTATCATAGGTTTAGTCCTATGGTTTATGCCTACACCTGAGGGTTTAGAGACTCAAGCTTGGCATCTTTTTGCCATATTTATTAGTGCTATCTTTGCTGTAATACTCAAGGCTATGCCAATCTTTACCTCTTCTATTATTGCTCTTGCTGTGGTTGTTCTCACGGGAACCCTCACAACAAAACAAGCATACAGTGGTTTTAGTGAAGATTTTATCTTGCTTATCATCGTCGCGTTTTTAATTGCTCGTGGAGTTATCAAATCTGGACTTGGAAAACGTATTGCCTTTTTAATCATTCGTAAGTTTGGTACATCTTCTTTAGGTCTTGCTTACTCTATCATCGCAGCCGATATGTTTATATCTCCTGCTTTTCCAAGTAATACAGCTCGTTCTGGTGTACTTTATCCCATTGTTAATGCTTTGAGTGTTGACAGTGGTTCTAAGATTGCAGATGGAACAAGAAAAAAGCTTGGTTCATTTTTAATGATGTCCTCTATGGCTGGACTTACACTCTCTTCAACTCTATGGCTCACAGCTATGGCAGCAAATCCAGCAGGTGCAAAGATGGCACTAGATTATGGTGTAACCATCACTTATGGATCGTGGGCACTTGCAGCATCTGTTCCGGTATTGGTTTTATTTTTCTTAGTCCCTTGGGTAATTTTTAAGATATTTCCACCAGAGGTCAAAGAAACACCAGAAGCTCCACAAATTGCACAAGAAGCACTTGATAAGATGGGTAAAGTTCATAAAAACGAGTGGATTATGGCTGGTGTCTTTATCGGGATGGTATTTTTATGGGTGATGTCTAGCACATGGCATCTCGATAAAACAGCCGTTGCATTTTTAGGTCTTGGTGTTTTAATGATAACAAACATCTTTACACTTGAAGATATGCGTGAAGAGGGAAATGCACTCTCCACTCTTGTATGGTTTTCTATCCTGTTTGCAATGAGTTTATACCTAGATAAACTTGGCTTTATGGGTTGGGTTGGGATGCATATATCTGACATGGTTGTGGGTCTTTCATGGCCTGTTGTTTATGTAAGTATCACTATAGGATATGTCCTTATACACTACTTTTTTGTTTCACAAACAGCACAAATGCTAGCACTTTTCTCTGTCTTTTTAGGTGTAGCTGTAAGTGCTGGAGTTCCTGCTGAGATGATGGCACTCATGCTTCTTTTTGCAACAAACTTCAATGCTATTATCACACCTCAAGGTTCTTCTGCAAATGTTATCTATGCTGGTAGTGGATATTTAGAACCTGGAGAGATTTATAAAGTTGGTGGTATTATCACCCTTATCAATACATTTGTATTTTTAACGGTTGGTACAGCATGGATGCTTATCATCCTTTAGGAGATACTTTATGATACAAAAACTATCTCTTTTCTCACTTCTTCTTATAACTTCTTTAGTTAGTGCGAGTGATGATCCAGAGTTGAATCTCGATGGTACACCCTATGTACCTCCGCGTTTAGCAGGTGACTCTTTGGCTATTAAACCTCTAAAAAAAGCTAACGATACCGATGTTAACTCTATAGAATCGATGTTTTCAAATGGTAAAATCAAAGGGCTTATAAGATACTCTACTCAGTATAGAGATACAGCTTATCATTCTCTACAAAGTTCTTTAACACCAACGTCCAATAAGATTCAACAGTATTCTGCCATTGGTGGGTACTTAGGATATGAGACAGCCTCTTACTATAACATCTCCTTAGGTGCTACTTTTTACACTGCACAAAAACTTGGTCATAATCCAGACGAGAGAATTGGCCTTGGTGGACTCAACGAAGATGGTGGCACTGCTAATTCTTATGCTGTTTTAGGTGAGAGTTATATTAAATATCAAACTCAAAACAATGACATACGAGTAGGAAGACGAGAGATGCCAAATTATAGGTTTGTATCACTCTCAAACATCCGCTTCTCCCCTATCACGCATCAAGGTGCAACTTATGAGAGAAAAGTATCAAAGAACTTGCAACTCAATTTTGCCTATATCGATGGTCAAAAAGATAGAAATGCAGAAACATTTGTCAACATGATTCAAGCTGCTCGTGTACAAAAATCTAACATTGTAGGCTCCTATAACCCTTACAATTATGATGTAGGTGGAAACTATATAGGTAGTTCAAAAGCGATGCTTATGGCGAGTGCTGTTTTTAAAGAAGATACTTTCTCGGTAGAGGTATGGGATTATTATATTAGTGATTTTGTCAATACTCTCTATCTTTATGGAGATTACAACATAGCACTCTCCCCCACTCTAACTTTTACAACTGCTATGCAGTATGCAAAACAAGATAATGTTGGAAGTCGTGTTGCAGGAGATATAAACTCATGGTTTTATGGGCTTAAATTTCAAGTCGCTTCAAAAAAAGGGATAACACTCTTTACTTCCTATAATCAAGTAGCCTACAATGAAAACTCTTATGATGGTGGTACCATCTTTGTAAGATGGGGAACACCACAGATGTTTAACTCCTTTCAAGTACAAGATTCAGAAACTGCAGGTGTCAAATCTTACGGTGCAGGAGTACAGTTTGAGCTTGGACATATGGGGATAATGCCAAATACAGTTATCCGCTTTCGTTATGCTCTGTATGATATGCCAGATGCTCTCAATGACAGTTTTGCAGCACAAGACAGAACAGAGGCAACCTTTGATCTTCGATACTCTTTTACAAAGAACGATGGCTTTGGAATCTTTACAGAGATGCAGGGACTAAGTGTACAATTTAGAATTGCTTACGATGATTATAAAACAAACTACGATTTTCAAAGCTATAAGAACTTGCACGGATACGATTTTAATGAAGTAACATCAGACTTTATTGATACTCGTCTCTATATTGATTATCTCTTTTAGGTCTCTATGAAAAAAAATATTGTACTCCTTTTATCTCTTCCTTTGCTGCTCAATGCAACAACTCTAAGTGATGCCATTCAAAACGGTCATGTGGATGGAGAAATAAAACTTTTTTACTACCACATAGATAAAAAAGATGCACCAAATGCTTTTGCAACATCGCTTGGTGGACAACTCAAATACACTACAGATACAAAACAGCCTTTTTTTGCATCCCTTGGATTTCATACCTCTAATCCAATACTCTCGAACAAAAACGAAGAAAAGACTTATCTTTTTAACAACGATAAAGATGCTTCTGCCTTAATTGCTATAAGTGAGTCTTTTATCGCCTATAAAACACAAGAGAGAGTCATTCGGCTTGGAAATGTACTACTCAATACACCAATGATGAATAATGACACAACTCGTATTGTTCCATGGAGTTATCAAGGCTTTTTTTATACAGGAACAACACTCAAAGATACGAAGGTACAACTTAACCATATAAGTGCCATTAGAAGTCATACCTCGGATAGATACACAAAAGAGAGTGCTAGTGGAGATATAGGCTCTAAAGGGGTTACAATGCTCTCTTTTCACTATGCTCATCCTAAACGCTATAATCTTCAAGCTTATTACTACTATGCACCTGATTTATACTCTACTTTTATCGCTCAAGCTGATTACTCTTTTGATTTACATACTAATGTACTTTACTGCTTCGGAGTACAATACTTTAAAAGTGGTAATGGTGGAAGATATAATCAAAGAGAAAATAAAAATGGTGGAGATGATATAGATCTTATAGCTTTGAGAGTGGCTGCTGAGAGTGATACCATTGGAGTGGCTCTTAATTACTCACAAAACTTTGGTATCAGTGGTATGGTAAAGGGATATGGTGGCTTAACAAAGACCTATACTACATCTATGATAGCCAATGGACGAGGCAATTATAAACCAGAGACATGGATGTTAAAACTCTCTTATGAACTTCCTCTTAAAGCTAAAGAGAGTGAACTTGCACTCTGGCTTACAGATACAAAAGTACACGATAATCGTGGAGATTCTTTTCAGGCTTATTATATGCACTATCGACACCGTTTTACAAAAGAGCTTTCACTCTATGTTCGCTATGAGCATCTTAATTATGAAAAAGTCTCTACAAACGATAGTTCGTACTTTAGAGTTATCAGTAGCTACGAGTTTTAAAGAACATCCCAAGAGTGTGAAAGTAGTAATCTCTCAGCACAAAAAAGTTTCACAGAAAATTTCTGCCCTTTTTTGTAAGTTGCAACACCTTTTGGTGTACCACTCATTATGATATCTCCATCTTCAAGACTCATAAAACTCTCTACCTCTTGTAAAACTTCTAAAGGCTTGTGAATCATCAAGTCATAAGAAGCAAACTGAGTCAGAATTTCATCTATATAAAGTTCAAATCTTAAATCCTCCAAAGCCCCATCAAAAGAGACAAAAGGGCTCAAAACAGCAGAACCATCAAAGGCCTTTGCTCGCTCCCA
>Ga0256828_1001027_pt1 | contig 17933 bp, 14 predicted proteins | sample CV88metaG_FD_185993 | JGI IMG/M metagenome (GOLD analysis project Ga0256828, IMG submission 185993) | Hydrothermal vent microbial communities from East Pacific Rise, Pacific Ocean - CV88 | ecosystem: Environmental > Aquatic > Marine > Hydrothermal vents | place: Pacific Ocean: East Pacific Rise...
CCTGTGTGGTTTACCCAAGGGTATCCCCCTTTTCCTATTGATGGTGAACTCTGGAGCAAAAGAGGAGACTTTGAAAATATTCTTTCCATTGTGCAAGATCAGACTCCTTCTTCACGATGGAAAAATATAACCCACTATATTTTTGATGTACCTCATGCTAAAGGAGATCTCTTGGCTCGATTGGCAACACTAAAGTCATATGAGGGTAGTCATATCAAAATTATTCCCCAAATCAAGATTCAAGATCAACACCACTTAAAGCAGTTTTTAACAGCAATAGAAAAAAACGGTGGAGAAGGTGTTGTAGTTCGTGATCCAAATGCCCCTTATATTGCCAAAAGAACCAATAAAGCCCTAAAAGTTAAAACTTTTTTGGATAAAGAGTGTAGAATTATAAATTATAATAAAGGTCAAGGAAAATACAGTGGCATGCTAGGATCAGTAACTTGCCAAATGGAGAATAATATCACTTTTAAAATAGGGAGTGGGTTTAGCCTAGAAGAGCGAAAAAATCCACCAGTTTTAGGCAGTGTTATTACCTTTAAGTATCAGTCAATGACCAAATATGGGAAGCCACGGTTTCCTGTTTTTTTGAGGGTGAGAAGTGAATAATGGATAAAAATATATTAATAGTAATACCAGCAAGAGGTGGTTCAAAGGAGATTCCTCGTAAAAACTTACGATTATTAGACAATAGACCTTTAATCTATTATGCAATAAAAACGGCTCTCTCTTCTTCTTATAATATTGATGTTTATGTCTCAAGTGAAGATGATGAGATATTAAATACCTCTGTGAAGTTTGGTGCAAAAGTATATAAAAGAGATAGTATTCAGGCAGAGGATAAAACAACACTGGATCCTGTAATCTATAATTGTTATAAATTTGCTCAAAAAAATGAAAATAAAATATATGATATTATTGTAACAATGCAACCAACCTCCCCATTATTAAAAATATCTTCTCTTGATAACGCACTTAGTAAAATGATAGAAGACAACTCAATTGATACAATAATTTCTGCAAAAGACAATACCCATCTTTCATGGAGAAAAGAGAATGGGAAATATATACCTAATTATAAAAAACGATTGAATAGACAATATCTTACACCTACTTTTGTTGAGACAGGTTCTTTTTTAATCACACGAGAAAATATAATATCTGAAAATAATAGAATTGGAAAAAATGTTGAATTATATCTCTTATCTAATGGAGAAGATATAGATATAGATACTTATGAAGATTGGAGTTTATGTGAGTACTATTTAAAGAGAAAACACATTCTTTTTGTGGTTACTGGTAATAGCGAGGTTGGTTTGGGACATGTGTACAATACATTACTTTTAGCCAATGATATTTTAAACCATAAGATAACTTTCTTAGTAGATAATAGAAGTCAAATGGCATTTGATAAAATAGCATCAAAAAATTATCCTGTTATGATGCAACAGGGTGGAGATATTGTAGAAGATATAAATAAAATAGAGCCTGATATTATTATTAATGATAGGTTAGATACTAGTAAAGATTATATCTTAGAGTTAAAAAAATTGAATTATAAAGTTGTCAATTTTGAAGATCTAGGAGAGGGTACAGGATATGCAGATTTAGTGATTAATGCTATTTATCCCGAGAAGCAAGTGTTACCAAACCATTATTTTGGATATGAATATTTTATACTTAGGGATGAATTTATCTACTCTGAACCCAAAAAAAGTATTGGAGAGGTAAAAAATGTTCTTATTACATTTGGAGGAGTTGATCCTAATAATTATACTCAAAAAGTTATAAAGACAATATATGAATATTGTTTAAGTCATAATATTCAAATTCATGTAATAGCAGGTTTTGGATATCAATATTATAGCTCTTTGGAGAACTATAAAGATATAAAGATTTATCGTAATATTTCAAATATTTCTAAATATATGTTAGAGGCGGACATTATTTTTACTTCTGCTGGACGAACAACTTATGAGATAGCAAGTCTTGGAATACCTACCATTGTATTGGCTCAAAATGAGAGAGAGTTAACACATTTCTTTGCATCCAGTCAATTTGGTTTTTTGAATTTGGGGTTGGGACATACTCTTTCTATGGTTGTATTATTTGATAGTTTTATTAAATTAATAAACTCTCTTGAGAGTAGAGTTTATATGAATAGACTAATGAAGTCAATAGATTTGAAAAGTGGTCGTAAAAAAGTAATAACACTTATACAAAAATTAATAGAAGAGGATACGAATGAGATTAGAAGAACTATTTAAAACGATAAATCCTTGTGAGGGCAAACTTTATAAACCCTATATCATAGCAGAGATTGGTGTAAATCATGAAGGAAGTATGGAGTTAGCAAAGAGGCTTATAGATGAAGCAAAAGAGGGAGGGGCTGATGCTGTTAAGTTTCAATCTTATAAAGCCCAAACATTGGCAAGTAAAGACTCTCCATCTTATTGGGATACGACAAAAGAGCCAACTACAAGCCAATATGAACTATTTAAGAAACATGATGGTTTTTGGAAAGATGAGATGCAGGAGCTTAAGGAGTATAGCGACAAAGTAGATATTGAGTTTATGAGTACCCCTTTTGATATAGAATCAGCTGATTTTTTGGATGATATGATGGATGTTTATAAAATCTCATCATCAGATATTACCAATAGACCTTTTATAGAGTATATGTGTGGGTTTAATAAACCTATTATTCTCTCAACAGGAGCGAGTAGTCTGCATGAGATTCAAGAGGCTGTTAGTTGGATAGAGAAGTATGGTAATCCTTTGGCTCTGCTTCATTGTGTGTTGAACTATCCTACTCCCGATAAAAATGCAAATCTTGGTATGATTTTGGGATTAAAAAGAGCTTTTCCTAATACAATCATAGGTTACAGTGACCACACCTTACCTAATGATATGAAGGTGTGTGAAATGGCTACTATGCTTGGTAGTGTTATAATAGAAAAACACTTTACTCATGATAAAACTCTTCAAGGAAATGATCATTATCATGCAATGAACAAAGAGGATTTAAAACTTTTTAGAGAAAACTTGGAGAGAACTTTTGAGATATTGGGAAATTTTAGAGTAGAGGCACTTGAAGATGAAGCTCCAGCTCGTACTAATGCAAGAAGAAGTTTGGTTGCTATCCGAGATATACCAAAAGAGAAAGTAGTAGAAAAAGAGGATTTGACCTTCAAGAGACCTGCACATGGGATCAGTCCGAAGTTTGTAAATGAGCTTGTGGGTAAAAAAGCTTTGGTTGATATTGGAGATGATGAGGTTTTACAGTGGAATATGTTTGAATGAAGGATAGATATGTATCAAGTTATCAATATTGCAGGTATTAAGATTAAGATAAATAATAGTGAAATAGGCAATTTAATTATTCAGGATTTAGACGGTATTTGTAGCATTGCTAATAATGATACAGGAATTGATATTGAATTACATTTTAAAAACTATGGTCTAAATTATCGTATATTATCTGGTAATAATTTAAGATATAATGAAAATGGTTTTGAAAATAGATTCTTATCTTCAATTGATTATATATCATGTAATACTTTTGTAAAAAATATGAAGATAGATATATATATTAAAAGAAAAAATATTGGTATACGAGGAAAAATAAAAAGTTTTCTCTATGGTAAAAATATAGTTGAAAAAGATACGGTTTTATCCTATTCATTATTTTGGTATATATTTCAAATTAAACTCATGCAATTAAACAGGACTTTTTTACATGCTGGCATCTTTGCTGATAGTAATAATAATGCGATAGCCATAACGGGTACAGGAGGAAGTGGTAAAACCAGTACACTCTTTAAAATATTAGAAGATAGTAATTATAAATATTTGGCAGAAGATTTTGCAATTATAGATATCAATGGTTATACCTATTATAATCCTAAGCCTATTTCGGTCTATGAAACAGATATGAAATTTAATCCAAATTTATTAGGTAAAGTATTTTTATTATTTTCTAATACAGAAAAAATATTTTGGAAGTTTTATGTAAAGATTTTGAAAAGAAACCCTATTGTTAAAATTAATCCAGAGAAGTTACTAGGTAATCGAATATCAGTAAAGGGAAAATTAAAGAAAGTTGTATATGTTATAAGAGAAGATATTAAGGATTTTAATTATAGGGAAATTTGTGTAGATGAGTTATCCCAAAGAAGTTTAAATGTAGCATTAAGAGAATTTAAAACATTATTTGAAATATTAACACTTTTAAATGCCAATAGATTAGATGATTATACACAGATGTATACTTTTCAAGAGTTTAAAAATACTTTAAATAGTTTATATAATCAGAGTTTTACTCATTCAAAAAACTATTTATTAAAAATTCCTTATAACAAAACCCCTGAAGAAGTTGTATTTTATTTAAAGAAAAATGGATTATTTGATGAATAGATTACCTATTTATCTTCAACTTTTTTTATCACATCATAACTATAATTTTTGTGAAGTATTGCAATATAATTATCGAAAAAATTTATATGTACTGAAAATTGAGAAGGATAAGAGTTTCTTTTTGTTAAAATCTTATGATATAGATAATTCTCTTGATACGGTAAAAACAAAGTTTAAAACCGAACAAGGATTTTATCGAAATAATTCATCAAGTTCTATACCAAAATTAATATATTTTGAAAAAAATATTATTATATTGGAATATATAGACTCTCTTTCTTTACGAGAATACTTAATAAAGAGAGAGGATAAACGAAAGTTACTGGTTAGTTTATTTTCTTCTTTGGATAAATTTAAGGCAACTTTGATAGATAAAGATAGCATGAAAAATGATTTTAGTAATGTCTATAGGTATATATCAGTTTTGTGTAATAGTCATCCATTTCAGGCAAAAAATATTCAAATAAGTTTTTGGGATATATCACTTAATAGAATTATTTATAAACTATTACTTCTTAAAATAAAACGTATTTTACAACAATATGATAATAAGAATTTACTCAATGGATTTTCTCATCATGATTTTCATTATAATAATATTCTTGTTTCTCCAAATGATGAGATCAAGTTTATTGATTTTGAAAATATAAAGTATTCTGGATACTTTGATTTTGATGTGTTGTTTTTATTGGTTTTAATTGATATTTATATAGAACAGAGTACAGAGGAATATAGAATATTAAAAAATTATTTGGAGGCACTTTTTCTGAAGGATGAAGTGTTGAAGCAGGTATATGAAGTTTATAAAATTGCAGTATCTATAAATAAAAAATTTTTTCTTGAGAGCAATAAAAAAAGCTTATCTAAAAGTAAAAAAATAATATTAATAATGAGACTATTAAAAGGAAATAAAAAAGATGTTTAAGGGAAAGATATTACTAATTACAGGTGGAACAGGAAGTTTTGGAAATGCTGTTTTAAGAAGATTTTTAGATACAGAGATTAAAGAGATAAGAATTTTTTCTCGTGATGAATTGAAACAAGATGATATGCGAAAAAAATATAATAATGCTAAGTTGAAATTCTATTTGGGGGATGTACGAGATATTAACTCGATTAGTGATGCTGTTAAGAATGTAGATTTTGTTTTTCATGCTGCTGCGCTTAAACAAGTTCCTGTATGTGAATTTTATCCTATGCAAGCTGTTGCTACGAATATTATTGGAACAGAGAACGTGCTTAATGCTTCAATTCAAGCAAAAGTAGGTAAAGTTATTGTATTAAGTACAGATAAAGCTGTCTACCCTATCAATGCGATGGGAATGAGTAAGGCAATGATGGAGAGAGTAGCTCTATCTAAGAGTAGGCATTTAGAAGATACTATTATATCTTGTACAAGGTATGGAAATGTTATGGCTAGTAGAGGTTCCGTAATCCCTGTTTTTATTGAACAGTTAAAAAGGAATAAACCCCTCTCTATTACCAATCCAGAGATGACAAGATTTATGATGAGTTTAGATGATGCTGTTGATTTGGTATTATTTGCCTTTAAAAATGCTCAGAATGGAGATATCTTTGTTCAAAAAGCTCCAGCTTCTACGGTAAAGCTTCTAGCAAAAACACTTAAAAATATATTTAAAAAACCCAATCATGAGATAAAAATTATTGGGACAAGACATGGAGAAAAGCTCTACGAAACATTGCTTACCAAAGAGGAAATGGTCAAAGCTATAGATATGAATAGATACTATAGGATACCGATTGACAATAGAGATTTAAACTATGAAATATATGAAGATATAGGAGAAGATGATATTACCAATGCAGAGGAGTATCATTCTCATAATACATATAGATTAAATGAGCATGAACTGAAAGGGATGTTATTAAATTTATATGAAATCCAAGATGATCTAAAAGAGATTGGGGTTTTAGAATGAAAAGAGTAGGATATAAAAAAAATCAACTAAAAGATAAATTTGATTCTTTTTACAAAGATGGAGAAAGTCATTGGAAATTTGATCAAAATGATAGACTTTATCGTAAGAAGAGAGAGCTTGTTGAGCTTTTTATAGATAAATCAAAGTATATATTGGATTTGGGATGTGCAGAGGGAAATTTTTTGGTTTCAATCATAGAGTCTAATGATAATAAAGTTATTGTTGGTGTTGATATTGCAGAAAATGCAATTGCTCTAGCCAAAAATCAGGGACTTTACAATGAGCTTTATGTCTCTTTTATTGATGATATTCATATTTATACTCAACATATTCAAGAATACGACCTTATTTTATTGAATGAAGTGCTTTATTATGTGGATAATTATATTCAAACATTAGATACAATATTGAAATTATCATCTAAATATATATTTATATCATTAGCCATGGGACCACAATTTTTTACCAAGTCAGACTTAATAAAGATCAAAAAGAGTTTTAAAACCAATGGATATAAGCTGATAAAACAAAATTTATATGATATGGATTATAAACTTGGTATTCCCATACGATTTTTAGAAAAATTTTATAGAATAGTTAGAGGTATCGAGTTGAAACAGACACATAAATATATTTTAATTTATGAAAAAATTTAAAAGGTTTTTATTTTTATGAAAGTTTTAATTACAGGAGCAGATGGATTTATTGCAAAAAATATGATAGAGTGTTTAGGTCGAATTAATATCGACATCTTAAAATATACTCACAATAATACCTTTAAAGAGTTAGAAGAGTATATCAAGGAGGTTGATTTTATTTTTCACTTTGCAGGGGTAAATCGTCCTAAGAATAATAGAGAGTTTTATGATGGGAATGCAAATCTAACTCAACAGATCGTAGATATTCTTGTACAATATAATAAAAAAATACCAATTTTATTTACGTCATCTCTTCAAGTGGGGAATGGTAGTGACTATGCGAAAAGTAAAGAGCTAGCAGAACGTATGATTATAAACTATGCTAAAAATAATGATGTTGATTGTTTTATATATCGTTTACCTAATGTGTTTGGAAAATGGTCGAAGCCAAACTATAATACTGTAATTGCGACATGGTGTTATAATATTGCTAGAGGGATAGAAATAGAGGTAAATGATAAAAGTATAGAATTAACTTTGGTTTATATAGATGATGTGATTCGGTCATTTTCTGAAAAATTATATCGAAGTCAAGCTAAGAGTGTATATTGTATGATTACTCCTGTTTATAAAAGAACGTTAGGGGAGATTGCAAAACTACTATATCAATTTAGAGATAGTCGTGTAACACTTTTGATTCCAAATATTGGAAAGGGTTTTGAGAGGGCATTGTATGCAACCTATTTGAGTTTTTTACCAAAGGAGAATTTTTCATATAAACTCAATGGGCATAGAGATGAAAGAGGTACCTTTTATGAGATACTAAAAACAGAAAAGAGTGGACAACTTAGTATCTCTACGACCAAATCAGGAATTACACGAGGTAATCATTATCATAATACAAAAAATGAAAAATTTTTACTAATAAAAGGTCAAGCTCTTATTGAGTTAAGAAGTATATTTAGTGATGAGGTTATACAATATTATGTTAGTGATACAGAGTTAGAGATAGTCGAGATGATACCTGGGTATACACATAATATTAAAAATATAGGGGAGGATGAGATGATATTACTAATATGGGCAAATGAGAACTATAATGCTGATCTACCTGATACAATTTTTTTAGAGGTATAGTTAAGTATGATAAAATTAAAAGTAATGACAGTAGTAGGTACACGACCTGAAATAATAAGGCTTTCTTCCGTTATTAACAAACTAGAAGAGGTGGAATCAATAGAGCATATATTGGTGCATACTGGTCAAAATTATGATTATGAATTAAATGAGGTATTTTTTAATGATTTTAATCTAAGAAAACCAGACTATTTTTTAGATGCAGCCATGGGAAGTGCAACTGAGACGATTGGAAATATATTAATCAAAATTGACCCCATACTTGCAAAGGTTAATCCTGATGCCTTTTTGGTTTTGGGAGATACCAACTCATGTCTATGTGCCATACCAGCTAAGAAAAGACAAATACCTATTTTTCATATGGAAGCAGGTAATAGATGTTTCGATCAAAGAGTACCAGAAGAGACCAATAGAAAAATTGTAGATCATATTAGTGATATTAATATGACATATAGTGATATTGCTAGAGAATATTTATTGCGAGAGGGGATAGCTGCTGACAGAATTATAAAAACAGGAAGTCCTATCTATGAAGTGTTACAATCAAAGTTAAAAGATATAAAAAATTCAAAAGTGTTAGAAAAATTAAATCTTGAAAAGAATAACTATTTTTTAGTTTCAGCACATCGAGAAGAGAATATAGGAGAGGATAAAAACTTTTTTAATTTGGTTGATACTTTAAATGAGATTGCAAAGGTGTATGGTTTACCTATTATTGTTTCAACGCATCCTCGAACCAGAAATAAAATAGAAGAGAATAGAATAGAGTTTCATCCATTAATTCAACTACTAAAACCATTGGGGTTTGATGATTATAATAGACTTCAATTGGATGCGAAAGTAGTATTGAGTGATAGTGGAACCATTAGTGAAGAGTCCTCAATTTTGAAATTTCCAGCATTAAATATTAGGGAAGCTCATGAACGACCTGAAGCGATGGAAGAAGGTGTTGTAATGATGGTTGGACTAGACAAGAATAGGGTGCTTCAAGGGCTTAAAATCTTGGAAGGGCAAACAAAAAAAACATTAAGGGAAGTGGCTGATTATAGTATGCCTAATGTAGCAGAGAAAGTTGTTAGAATTATTTTAAGTTATACAGATTATATTAATAGAGTAGTTTGGAGAAAGGGATAACATGCAGAATATATTGGTCATTGGCGCACACTATGATGATGCTGAACTTGGTGTTGGTGGAAGTATGGCAAAATGGGTAAGAGGAGGTAAAAAGGTTTATAAATTAACTTTAACTGACAATGTTACAAAATTTGATCGAAAAAAAATCATGGTTGATAGTGAGAGTAGTCAAAAAGAGAGTGCTAATGCTTGTAAGGTATTGGGAGTGATTGAAATAGTAGACAGTGTTAAGCTAGCACCTTGTACAGAATTACTTTTTAATAAAAGGCAGATGCAACAGATAGAGGGCTTTATTATTGATAATAATATTGATACTATCGTCACACATTATTTATCAGATATTCAACAAGACCATGTACATACTTCTACCATATCTTATGTGGCTGGTAGGTATTGTGATAATATATTAATGTATCAAAGCAATAAGTATATTCTACCAACTGTATTTTATCCTAGGTATTTTGAAGATATTAGTGAAACTATTGAGTTAAAAAAGAAAGCATTATCTTGTTATGGGGACGCACATAATCGGTTTAATAGTTTATTTGATATGACCATTACTCAAAATAGAGTTGATGGATATAAGATAAATATGAATGAAACAGAGTCGTATGCCGAATCGTTTATGGTGATGAAAATGGTAGGTAGGTGATGCAAAATAGTATAAATTGTCCAATTTGTAGTTATCAAAAGTATGAAGAGTTAGTATATTTAAAGGATTTTCCAATATCTAATTTGGGATTATCCTCTTCACGGGAGGAAGCACTAACTTATAAAACATATGATATGAGTATTGTTTTTTGTCAAAAATGTACGCATATCTATAATCGTCTGCCATTAAATATGGATTATAAGCAAAATAAAAAATTTACGTATTTTACAAATAGTAAACAAAAAGATTATATTAAAATGTTAGTAAATGATTTTACTGCACAGTATGCCTTAAAAAATAAAAAAATTTTAGAAATTGGTTCTGGTGATGGATTATTTTTAGAAGAGTTACATACATTAGGTAATATATGTATTGGGTATGAGCCATCTTATAATAAGCTTTATAAAAGAGATAACTTAACAATAATAAACGATTATTTTGTAGCTGATAAAGATAACTTGTTGGAAATTGATTGGATTATTATACGGCATGTGTTGGAGCATTTTGAAGATGTTTATCTTTTCTTAGAAAAGATTATCTCTGAATTGTTACAAGGTAACCCTCATTGTCAATTTTTTATTGAAGTTCCAAATATACAGCCAACGTTGGATAATGCTAGAATTAATGATTTTATTCATGAACATATATCTCATTTTTCTCTTTTTTCATTAAAGTATTTATTGCATAGTCTAAATCTTGATATTTTGGATATACATACCACTGCTAGTCATGAAAATCTTGTGGCTATATGTAAAATTAATAGAGACTATTATTTAGCCCATAGAGATCTTAACGATATATCAGATACTTTAATAAATAGTATTTCATTGATAAAAAGTGGGTATCAACAGATTACTCAAGAAAATAAAGTTATTGCAATATGGGGTGCAGAGGGAAGAGGTTCCAGCTTTATTAATATTATAAAAGAGTATCTTCATGGAGATGAAATTATTGTAGATTCAGATGAACGGAAATTTAATCAATATATTCCTTCAATAGGATTGAAAATATCAAGTTTTAAAGTATTAATTGATAAGAAGGTAGAGGCATTAATTATAACGACATCTATTGGAAAAGATAATATTTTAAAAGAGATTAATGAATATAATATAGAAATAAAGAATATTTATCTTTTAAGTAAAGATGGATTAAGTAAGATTAGATATGAAGAAAATTAATCTATTTTTTATATTGGCTTTTAGGGAACAAACTTATATTTATGATAAAAAAGTTCAAGAGATAAATAAAAAATTAGAAAAAAATATAAAAATCATGGATACAACACTTACTTGGCATTATGTAATATTGAGTAAATATTTCAATCTTTATAATTTTTATGAATATCAAGAGACAATTGAAAAGTTTGAGAATGCTGTGATTTATCATCTTCCTAATGGTAGAGATAACCGAAATACGGCAGTTGAGGAAGATTTATTAAAGTTTAGAGGAAAAGTTCCTATTGTAATGAGAAGCTATGATGCACATAGCCCTATAAAATTGAGTTCTATTTATATGGATAAATATCATGACCTAACCCTTACCTATCTTAATAAGTTGGTGAATCAAGAAAATAGGTTGTTTGCTCAATTATGTTATGATAATTTTTTGGTTACAAAATTCCATATAACTCCTAAACATAGAAAGTTTGCTTCTATTATTTTACGGAAAGAAAACCGACCAGAATATTATGAAAAAAGTGAAAATTTTAAAGAGATAGAGATAGAAAAGACGTATCATTTACGAGAGGAGTATGCAGAGTATAGACAGATAGAACTGTTTGGTTCTAACTGGTCAAATAGTATGCCAAATTTTAAAGGAGCATTGAGATATCAAAGAAAACATGATATTCAAAATCAGTATAAATTTAATTTTATTATTGAAAATGCAATTGTAGATAATTACTTAAGTGAAAAGATATTAGATACTTTTTTGAGTTTATCTGTTCCTGTTTATCTTGGTAGTCCTGTTGTTAGTCAATATATTCCTAAAGAGTGTTTTATAGATATACGGGATTTCAAAAACAATGATGAATTAGTGAAGTATTTAGAAAATATGCCTAGTAAAGAGTATGATCAATATATTAAAAATATTTTAAAGCACAGAGATACAATATTTGATAGCTTCTCTACTAAAAATAATTTTGTAATACCTGTATATGAATGGTATCAAAAAAATTATAATAAAGATTTATTTTTTTCACAAGAGGACTTTATGGAAGAGGAGAATAGAATCAAGATATTAAAATTAAAAGAAGAAAATAAATTAGAGTTATTTTTCGAAAAAGTTGTTAATTTTATTAAAATAAAAATGTGATTTACATGATAAAAAGTTTAAAAAAAAGTAAATCTTTTTGGATATATTTCTCGACAACACTCTTGAATCAACTTATACCATTTTTAATCTTACCGATTCTTACGCACTATTTAAGTGTAAAAGATTATGGAACATTAACACTTTTTCAAACTATTTTAGCATTTATAATGCCCATTATTAGTATGAGTTTGTCTCGTCAGCTAGATAAATACTTTTTCCAACAAGAGAAAACATTTATTGCTTCTCTTATATTCCAAATATTTGTAATATTTCATCTTATGACGCTTATGATTATGCTATTGTTACCAATAATAGATAGTCTTTTCCATATAGAGTTTTCTATTATATGGTTATACCTTTTAGTTAGTATTGCTTTAAGCAATAGTATTAATTTAATACTTTCTATTTTGTTTCGTAATTTAAATTATGTCTATTTTTATGGGGCTTTTCAAATTTTTAGAACAGTTATAAACGTAGGGTTAAGTTTACTACTTATTGTATATTTTGATTATGGTTATGAAGGTCGATTTATTGGGATTATGGTCTCTTCTTATATAGGAAGTATAATAGCTTTGTATTTTTTATACAAGTATAACTGGATTTCATTTCGTATAGATTTTACTTTATTGAAAAAAATTTGGAAAATATCTTTACCGATGATACCTTTTGGTTTGGCAACAATAATTATAACCATGAGTGATATCTTTTTTATTAAGGAGATGTGTTCCGTAGAGATCGTAGGATTATATTCTATTGGGTTAATGTTTGGAAAAACAATAGTTTTAATTCAAGGTAGTGTGACCAATGTTTCTGAACCATGGGTATTAAGACAATTATCTCAGAAGAATGATCATTCTAAGGTTAAAATAGTTAAGTTTATATGGTTATATCACTTAGGAATGATTTTTTTGGTTCTTATTGGAACATATTTTTCTTATTTGGCAATTGATATGATGGTTGATCAGAAGTTTCATGGAGGAAAAGAGTTTGTTCCTATTATAATGTTGGCATATATGATAAGAGGATTACAGCACATGTTCTTACCTATTTTAATTTATAAAGATAAAACTAATTTTATGGCAATGAATACATTTTTTTCTGCTTTAATTAATATTTTTTTAAATTATTTTTTAATTTTATATTATGGTGCAATTGGTGCAGCTTATGCAACATTAATAACTTTTTTAATAAGTTATTGTGTTGTTTTTTTCTATTCTCAAAGAATATTTCCATTACCATTATGGAGTTTTAGAGATGAATAAACCTACTTCAATTAAGGAATTATGTGAATTTATATGGTATTTAGAGGATAAATATGATCTATTAGATTTTGATACAGAGGGCGTCAAAGTTTGGCAATATAAAAGAATGGACTTATATTATAAATTGGCTGAATCTTCTGGTGTTTTGAGTCAGCCACATACCCGATTGACTAAGATAGAAAAATTTAAATATTTTTTTTCTTATCTAAAAAATACAATTATTCATAATTATTTTACGTTGAGGTCAGCAGATATTATTGTTTTCTCACATCCAAGGGTAATTTATGTAGATAATGAATACATAGATATATATACGAAATATTTGATTGATGAATTAAAAGAGAAGAATAAGATTTTAGAATTTGAAACAGCTTATTTAGGTATTCATAAAAAAAAGAGCAGAGAATATAGTTATTATGTAGATTGGTTAAGATTGGTTCAATATATCAAAAAAAAATTTGTAAAAGTAGAAATCCTAAGGGAGCAAGCAGATCTGTTAAACCGAGTAGAAACTGAAATTAATGCTATTTGTGATGTCAATATCAACTTGTCTTTATATTTTAAAAATGCGATAAAAGAGTATAAGGTTATGTATCTTCTCTATTTTAAAATTTTTAAAAAGGTAAACCCATCTATATGTTATACCGTTAATGCTTATGGTCAAGCACCAATGATTAAGGCATCAAAGGATCAAGGAATTAAAATTATTGAGTTGCAACATGGAACATTTAGTAAATATCATTTAGGTTATAGTTTTCCAAATCGATCTATGCCATTGGACTATTTTCCTGATAATTTGTATGTATGGAATAATTTTTGGAAAAATATTATAGCATTACCGTTAGATGAAAAAGCTGTTATCGTAGATAAGTTTCGTTACTTAGAGCAAGAGAAAATAAAATTCATTCATTTAGAAAAGAGGAAATATCAAATAGTTATTTTATCTCAAGGTGCTATTGGTAAGTTGATTGCTCAAAAGATTTTAGATTCTTATGATCGGTTTAAAAAGTATTCTATTAAATATAAATTACATCCTGGTGAATTTGATCGTTGGGAAAGTTATCCTGCTTTAAAAAAATTAAGCCAATATGATAATGTTGATATTATAAAAAATGAAATACCACTTTATGAACTCTTGGCAACCAGTATGTTTCAAGTAGGGGTCTTTTCAACAGCACTTTATGAGGGAGTGGAGTTTGGATGTAAAACCATACTTTTAAATATATCAGGTATTGAGTATATGGATAAATTTGTTCAGTATTACGATGTAGAGGTTATTTAGATAAAATTTAAAAAAGGATTGTTGTGAAAAAAAACTTATCAATATTGATCTATTCATTGGGCAGTGGTGGAGCAGAGCGTGTGACCTCAATACTCTTATCTGAATTGAGAAAAAAATATAATATTACACTGGTTCTAATGAACACAACAATTTTCTATACGATACCAGATGATGTTCAAGTTGTATATATCGAGAAATCTTTTGCTTTTGAACAAAATATTTTCAAGTTGTTAAAATTACCATTTTTAGCATGGAAGTATAAAAAAATTTGTGAAAAACAGAAGATAGATATATCTTTATCCTTATTAGTTAGACCAAATTATATAAATGTTTTAAGTAAACTAATGGGGTCTCGTGCAAAATGTATTATCAGTGAGAGATCTTTTTTATCTGAAGAGTTAAAAAATCATAAAATTCATTTTTTCATACGAAGAACGCTTGTATCTTATTTATACAATAAAGCTGATGTAATTGTGGGAATATCTAAAGGTACAACTCAAGATTTAATTGAAATGTATAAAATTACACCCGAAAAAACAAGGGTTATTTATAATCCAATAGATTTAGATTTTATTTTAAAAGAAAAGATGAATAAAAATCTTATATCAAAACAAGATGAATTTGTATTTGTTACAATAGGAAGGTTGGATAAAGGTAAAAATCATGAATTACTTATTAAAGCAATAGAAAAATTAAAGAGTAAAAAAATAAAATTATTAATTATTGGAGATGGGCTAGAGAGAAAGAGTTTAGAGAATCTTATTAATCAGTTAAATGTTAAAAATAAGGTTGAGTTTTTAGGCTTACAAAAAAATCCATTTCAGTTTTTATTTCAATCAGATTGTTTTGTGTTTGCCACCAATTATGAAAGTTTTGGTAATGTTCTTGTTGAGGCTCTAGCCTGCGAATTACCTATTATAAGTACAGACTGCAAGAGTGGACCAAGGGAAGTTTTGGCTCCTAACAGTAATATACAGATACATCTTAAAGATAGAATAGAAAAAGAAGAGTACGGAATATTGACTCCTGTAAATGATTTAGAAAAGATGGTTGCTTCAATGGAGTTAATGTTGATGAATAGTTCGATACGAAATAATTATAAAGAAAAATCACAAAAACGAGCCAATGATTTTCATAAAAATAAAATTATTCAACAGTGGTTAGAGGTATTTGAAAAATAATGTTATTTAATTCTTTTCAATTTATTTTTCTTTTTTTACTCATAAGATTTTTTTTACTTCTTTTTTTAAATAAGTTCTTAGGAGCGATTGAATTAAATTAAGCCTTATTGAATATTCACATAAGTACAATCTAAAATTAAAAATACAGGGTAAATAATGAGAGAATTTCTAAATATTCAAGAAAATAGGTTAGAAAAAAAATATTTTTTAATCTTAATGTTATTGGCATTTATTTTTAGCTTTGTCATTCGTTATATTTGGGTCTATCAGTTTGGGGCTACGGATGCATTTCATTGGCATGGTGAATTGATGATTAATACCAATGATGGGTACTATTGGGCAGAGGGAGCTAGGGATATTCTTGCTGGTTTTCACCAGAATAATGATCTCTCACCTATCGATAAGCCTATTGCCCTTTTGACAGCTTTTTTAGCAAAATTATTACCATTCTCATTTGAGACACTTATTTTGTGGATGCCTGCATTTTTCGGGTCTCTTTTGGTTATTCCTATTATGTTGATAGGTCGCTTGTTTAATCATGATAAAGTAGGTTTTGTAGCTTCATTATTGGGTGGTATTGCATGGAGTTATTATAATCGTACTATGGTTGGATATTATGATACAGACCTATTGATAGTAGTATTGCCTACGTTTATGATGTGGGGGCTTTTGTATGCTCTGAAAAATGAAATAAATAGAGCTTTGATTATTGCTCCTATTTTTGCTATTCTTTCAATGGATTGGCATGTGGGTACGATTAATATCGTTAATACTACTTTTTTTCTAACACTAATATATACTGTAGTTTTTGAACGAAAAAATATCTACTATTATAAGTTTTTATCGGTTTTTATATTGGCAATGGCAACACTACCTATGGAGGTTAAGTTCCTATTAGTTGTCGCACTGGTAATGATTTATCATCTATTTAAAGATCGCTTAAGTGATAAAACAATTTATGGAATTGTGATTATTTCAACCATTGTTTTTTTAGTATTTGGTGGAATAAGTTGGATAGTAGGTATTCTAAGTAATGTTTATTTGGTACGTGCATTGCATGCTTCAGACTTGGATTCCTTTTTACACTATTATGGAGTTGTGAACACAGTTAGAGAAGCAGGGCATATACCTTTTGAAACCTTTGCGAATCGTATTAGTGGAGATATGGTCACTTTTTGGTTAAGTCTATTAGGGTATATCCTGTTTATTCTCAGACATCGATTAATGTTGCTAACTCTTCCCATGGTAGGGCTTGGTTTTTTTGCTCTTCAAGGAGGCTTGAGATTTACTGTATTTGCCGTTCCTTTTATGGCATTGGGGATGGCGTATTTAATTTTCGTCATTGTTCAAAGATTTACTTTTAAACAAAAAAGTATGGAATATGGATTACTCTTTGTACTGACGGTCGCGGTTCTTTATCCTAATATAGCACACATTATTAGTTACAGGGTTCCTGTGGTGATGACAAAAGATGAGGTAAAAGTCTTAGAGAAATTAAAAAAGATTGCTTCACGAGAAGATTATGTTATGACCTGGTGGGACTATGGTTATCCTGTTCGATATTATGCAGATGTGAAAACATTGATTGATGGAGGAAAACATACAGGAGGAGTTAATTTTCCAACAAGTTTTGCACTACTGAACAATCAGGTTGCTGCTGCAAATATGATACGAATGGATGTAGAGTTTACAGAAAAGAATTTTAAAGAGTATTGTGGAGATACTTCTTTTGAGTGTATGTTAAAAGATGCAAATATGCGATACCCTGAAAGATTTTTAAAATATATTAATAATAAAGAGGGAGTAAAGCTTCCTAAAAAAACACGGGATGTTTATATCTATCTTCCTAATAGAATGATGAATATTATTCCTACGATTGATCTTTTTTCGAATCTGAATTTATCAACTGGAAAACAGTATAAAAGACCTATTTTTCAGCAAGCTTTTCCTGTTGGTTATAATAATGGTATAATGA
>Ga0256828_1001028_pt1 | contig 17928 bp, 16 predicted proteins | sample CV88metaG_FD_185993 | JGI IMG/M metagenome (GOLD analysis project Ga0256828, IMG submission 185993) | Hydrothermal vent microbial communities from East Pacific Rise, Pacific Ocean - CV88 | ecosystem: Environmental > Aquatic > Marine > Hydrothermal vents | place: Pacific Ocean: East Pacific Rise...
TTGGAACCCCTCTTTTGTATTCTCAAGTCTGAACCCTGCATCGGAGACTTTTCCTGAAGCACTGTTGTTTGCTGAGAGAGTTGCCAGACTGCTGAGCCCGTCTCCTGTAGTGTTGTCTCCGTTGAATACAGCTTCCATAGCACCATTTACTCTTACCAACCCTGTATCGAATTCACCATAGATTAGTGGAGTATTTGTTTCGGAATTAGAGATATAAAGTGTGTTGTCTCTAGTTGCATTGTAACCGGCTTTATTTCCTATAAGAACACTGTTGTTAATATCTGCATTGTAACCTGTTTGATTTCCAAGGAAAGTATTTTCCTGTCCTGTAATGTTATTGAGCCCTGCCCAAGAACCTAAAAATGTATTGTATGAGCCGTTTGTATTCAGCCCACCGGAAGATGATCCGATATAAATATTTCCACCATTTTTACTTTGATTTCCTGCATATTTACCAATGAAGACATTATGTATACCGGTTATATTTTCAGATCCTGCAAAAGCTCCAATGTATGTATTGTCATCACCTGTTGTCTTATTCCCTGCAGAGATGCCTACAAAAGTGTTATCTTTACCATATTGGTTCTGTGTACCTGTTCCGGAGCCTACAAATGTATTGCCGTTAGCACTAATATTATTCAGACCACTCTCAGTTCCGATCATTGTATTCCATTGACCTTCAGTATTGGCATATCCTGCCCAATCACCTATAAAGGTATTGGCAGTACCGTTTTTGTCACTTGTTCCTGCTTCAAATCCTACAAAAGTATTGTATTTCCCTGATCCGTTCTGGCTTGTACCTGCATTTACCCCGACAAATACATTTTCTATATCGGCTGTATTACCGTTATCACCTGAAGGACCTGCTCCTGTACCGTAGTAAGTACTGCTGCTTCCTTCTGTCCCTGCTGTTAAAGTACTGGTTCCCAAAGCTAAAAATATTATGGCAACCGTAGATAATGTTATTTTTTTCATATGACTTCCTTGTTTCTAAATGTAAGTGATAAATAATAATATGATTTCGATAAAGGTTAAATGAAAAGAGAAGGGGTTTTTGTCTATTTGGGGTAGGTGTACCCCAAATATCTATTGTTCTGTTTGTAAAGAGAGTTTCTCTTTTTTACTATTGGAAGTGGAAGTATCAAGTGCAAGATTTGTCAAAAGCGATTCTACTTTCGCCAGACGTTTTTGCATTTTTTCAAGCTGGGCGATCTTCTCTTGTGCCTTTTTGAGTTCAGCCCGAGTTTCTTTTAATGATCTGTCCTGCTCCTGCACAACTTTAGTCAATACAGCAACGATCTCGGTAGAGTCGATACCTGTTCTTGTCTTGGTTGCTACAAGTTCAGGAACATCCTCTGCTATGAATCCTACAACAGGCTCCTCTTTATGTGCTTTATAGGCATAACTTACAGGTTGCAACTGATGGAATGCTTCTATTGCAGCTTTGGTATCAAGCGGTTTGATATTTGTCTTGAGTACTCTGCTTGAAGGTGTTTGAAGCTGACCGTTTTCAAAGACCACAACACCGCCCATGCTTACTTTTGCATTGTGATAATCAGAAGTAGTATTATCCACTCTGAACTCCGGACCATGGGTTCCTACTTTAGTTGCGGTAAACCCTTGGGCAGTCTCAAGTGTTCTAAAGTCCCATTGGAATCCCTCTTTTGTATTCTCAAGTCTGAATCCTGCATCGGAGACTTTACCTGAAGCACTGTTGTTTGCCGAGAGTTGGGTAAGGACTTTAACTCCATCGTTTACTGTATTTGAACCACTCCATGTCGCCTTGATATTACCTCGCACATCAAGCTTAGCTGATGGAGAAAATGTTCCCATCCCAATATTACCATTAGCAATCATATAGAAACTGTAAGCTGGAGCAGTGCCATTCAGAGTTGCTACCATGTTAGTCCCCCAAAAGTTTAACCAATCACCATTATGATCAAATTCCCAACTTTTTGTACCTCTTTTCATGATGATATCACCATCATTTCCTGATGTTCCACCTGCGATTTCAAGTGAAGCTGTTGGAGATACTGTTCCAATCCCCATACGATTTGCAGACCTGTCTATGAAGACAGAACCGTTTGCCAGATTGACATCACCGGATGAATTAACTTTAAAACTATATTCATTATTTGCACTTGATTTAATTTCTATAGGATAGGTATAAGTATTTAACGCATCAACTAATCGAAACTGATTTGTTGCTCCATCATTGCTTATATATGTAAACAAACGCCATTCTTCACCATCATAAGTCCCTCCATCAAAATTAGTACTACTGAACTTAAAAGCAGGGTAGGTCCCTGATGCCGTAACATCAGCACTCATTAGCGTAGATGAGAATAACATAGCTACCGTAGGAATTGATAATAATAACTTTTTCATTTTACTTCTCCTTATCTATAATAATTTGACTATTTTGAACTTCTACCGAACCTCCGGCATAGTCACTTTTGGCAGTTGAAGTATTTTTTACTTCTGCCTGCATTATATTGGCATTTTCAGAAGCACTTTTTTGCGCTGCAGGAATCACTCTTACATCATATCTGTACGCACCATCCACTCCTGACGGTGTCCATGAAAAAGAGTTCCCCTCATATATTTCATTCACTACTACTTTATCATTTGGACCGATGATCTTGGCTATGACCGTACCGCTGATATCAGAGGTTACAGTGAGAACAGCACTTGATTTATCGACTGTCATATCGGCAAATACACCGACACTTGCCACTACTCCTGCGAGTAGACATTTTACTACTATATTCTGTTTCATAAAAACTCCTTTAAAGTTGACATGCTTTAAGTATAACACTAAAGTATGTCAAAAGTGTGTCAAAATGAAAATTTTTTAAAAATATTTATTTTACAATAAACCAGGGATTAAGAAGATCTTTTTTATTGTAGACAAGAGGCGTATAGGGAAAGGAATGATACTGACAGGTCATTTTCCCTGCTTCTCTGACGATGGCATCTGCTGCAGCTGTATCCCACTCCATTGTAGGTGCAAGACGAGGGTAAATGTCTGCTTCCCCTTCTGCGACCATCACAAGTTTTAGAGAGGAGCCTTTTGAGACCTGTTCGATGTTCCTGGTCTGTATGGACAGAGTATCTATGAACTCCTGAGTCTCTTTGGAAAGGTGGGATTTTGAAGCCACAACACGTAGGGAGTGTGCAGGGTTTTCATTTACTCTCAATGGCAGTTGTTGACTGTTTTTAAAAGCACCGCTATCTTTTTTTGCACTGTACAACTCATTTAAAGCAGGAGCATACACAACACCAAGTACAGGTATCCCGTTATGTATCAAAGCAATGTTGACAGTGAATTCACCGTTTTTTTTGATGAACTCTTTTGTTCCGTCTATGGGGTCAATACACCAGTAATATGACCACTTTTTTCGGGTTTCGTAAGGGACTTCTTTATTCTCTTCGGAGAGTATAGGAATATTCGGATAGAGTTTTTCCAATTCAAAACAGATGATCTCATTTGATCTGAGATCTGCTTCAGTTAAGGGAGACTTGTCCTCTTTATATACTATTTGAAAATCTCTGTTGTATATCTCCATAATAGCATTACCTGCTTTTACGGCAGTCTCTTTTATGTCATCCAGATTGATCTCATTTAGCATGGAGATAACCTTTTGCAGTCAGATAATGAATGATCTCATCTGCAGATTCTTCTACGGAGCGTATATCTGTCCTGATATGTATTTTTGGATTTGAAGGTGCTTCATAGGGTGAGGAGATCCCTGTGAAGTTCAAGATCTCTTTTTGACGTGCTTTTTTGTAGAGATCTTTTGGATCACGGGATTCGCAGATTTCCAGAGGAGTATCAACAAATATCTCGATGAATTCATCTTTTTTGACTAAAGAACGTACAAGGTCTCTTTCTCTTTGAAAAGGAGAGATAAATGCGGTGAGTATAATGATCCCTGCATCTACAAAAAGTTTTGTAATTTCACCAATACGACGGATATTCTCGTTACGGTCTTGATCTGTAAAGCCCAAATCTTTGTTGATACCCATACGGATGTTGTCTCCGTCAAGAAGATAGGTATGTTTTTGAAGTGCAAGAAGTTTGCTCTCTACTGCATTTGCAAGTGTAGATTTTCCTGAAGCACTTAACCCGGTAAACCAGAGTATACAGGCTTTTTGTTGTTTGATATTTGCTCGCTCTTCTTGAGTTACCCGATGATCGTGCCAGGTGATATTTTTATTTGACATAATGCTTCTTTACATATTTTATGATTTGTTCTGCTGCTTCATCAGCACTTACATTATCGGTATCAATAGTGATCTCGGCATGCTGCGGTTCTTCATAGACATCATTGACCCCGGAAAAATTTTGTAGTTCACCTGCTAAGGCTTTTTTATACATACCTTTATAGTCACGTTTTTTGCATGTCTCTACATCGGCTTTTATATATACAACAATATTGTTCTTCACCATTTCTCTAATAGCTTTACGTGATTCTCTGTATGGAGAAACAAAAGAAGCTACTGTCGAGATAGAGTTTTTTTGAAGTTTTTGGATCAAAAAACCGATACGGTGCATATGACGGTTACGATCTTCTCGACTAAAGCCGATATCAGGTATGAGATCACGAATATCTTTTGAATCAAGCCGTTCGATCGGAATATGTAATTTCTCCAACTCTGTATATACCTTGTTCGCAATGGTTGTTTTCCCTGAAAGGGGTAGACCGGTGAGCCAGAGATTAAAAGGTTCTATTTTTTTTCTTCCCCAGCGTACTTTGAACCAGATACGCTCATGTGCCCAATACAAACCGACTTTTAAAACAGTCTCTATAAGACCTGCAGCAATGGCAAGATCCAGTCTTCCGAAAAAGATGTAAACAATGATAATGGTAGTCGTTGTAGCAACCACTCTCCAGCTGATACCTTTAACGATAGAACGTTGATTTGTCTCTCTATACATTAGATCACTCTACAGTCCCACTCAGGAAAATGTTTTCTGATATAAGCATTGAGTTCTCTCTCTTCCTGTGTATATTCTCTATGGGTTGAGGAAGGTATCTTACGCCGGCTCAGTCCCACGATCATACCTGCACCTACAGTATTGTTCGTTATACGATCGATCACAATGAAGCTTCCTGTCAAACGATTTGTCTTATAGGCATCTGCAGCAATGGGTCGGTTAAGTATCATTCTGCACGAGGCAATATCGTTTAATTCTAATTGTGAAACCTGCATTCTCTCATAGGTATTGACATTGACTTTATAGTTGATCTTCTCAAAACTTCCCGATACAACTGAAGTTGCACGCTTTATATCATATGTTTTATTGATCTGCATTGGTTGATCATCCATCCAGACCAACATTACTTTTAAGTTGTTTGAGACTGCAGGAAGGTTTTTACTGTGTACAATCATATCACCGCGGCTGATATCTATTTCATCTTCGGTAGTAAGAGTGACTGCCATAGGTGCATAGGCTTCCAGTGTGGTAGCATGACGGTTGGTTTCAGTAATATCTCCGGCATTAATAATACCTTTTATTCTACTTGTATTGCCGGAAGGCAGAACAGTGATGTCATCACCTACTTTAACAGATCCTGCTGCAATGGTACCGCAGAAACCTCTGAAGTCAAGATCGGGACGGTTGACATACTGAACAGGAAATCTGAAATTCTCTGCAGTCTCTTCCTTTGTGATATCCATGGTATCAAGCAGATGCAGAAGGGTGTCTCCCCGGTACCATGGAGTATTCTTACTTAGATCAACGACATTGTCTCCATTTAGAGCACTTACCGGGATGTAATAGGTATTTTTAATACCCAATTCCTCTGCCAGTTCTCCATATGCATGTGATATCTCATTATATATTGTTTCACTGAAATCAACCAAATCCATTTTATTGATAGCAACAATGACGTGTTCAATTCCTAAAAGAGAGACAATAAAACTGTGGCGGCGAGTTTGTGTCAAAATACCTTTTCGTGCATCAATAAGAATAATGGCAACATCAGCTGTAGATGCTCCTGTAACCATGTTACGGGTATACTGTTCATGACCTGGAGTGTCAGCAATAATGAATTTGCGGTTTTCTGTGGCAAAAAAGCGATAAGCAACATCTATGGTAATCCCCTGTTCACGTTCACTCTGAAGTCCGTCAACCAGAAGGGCCATATCTATTTTCTCTCCAGTAGTACCGTATTTCCTACTTTCACTTTCTGCTGCAGCAAGTTGGTCTTCAAAGACCATTTTGGAATCATAGAGCATCCTTCCGATCAGGGTACTTTTTCCGTCATCAACAGATCCGCATGTTAAAAAACGAAGCATATCTTTATGTTCATGTTTTTTTAAATACTCAACAATATCCATTAAAAATATCCCTCTATCTTTTTGAGTTCCATTGCACCTTCCTGATCTTTATCGATCACTCTTCCTTCACGTTCACTATTACTTGAAAGAAGCATTTCTTTAATGATCTCAGGTAGGGTAGAGGCTGTTGAATGAATGGCACCGGTTAACGGATAGCAACCAAGAGTTCTGAAGCGCACCATCTCTTTTTGAGCTTTATCCTGTAACTCCTTTGGCATACGGTCATCATCAACCATGATCTTTACACCATCTATTTCAACGATATTCCGTTCTTTTGCAAAATAAAGAGATGGTATGGCGATGTTTTCCAAATAGATATATTGCCATATATCCAATTCTGTCCAGTTGGAGATAGGAAATACGCGGACACTTTCTCCTTTTTGGATAGCAGTATTATAAACATTCCAGAGTTCAGGACGTTGGTTTTTAGGGTCCCATCTGTGGTGTTCATCTCGGAAGGAGAAGATACGTTCTTTAGCACGGGATTTTTCCTCATCACGGCGTGCACCACCGATCACAGCATCATAGGCACCTTTATTCAGTGCCTGTTTGAGTGCTTCTGTCTTCATGATATCGGTATGAACCTTGCTACCATGTTTAAAAGGAGAGATATTCATCTCTACTCCTTCAGGATTGGTATGAACAACAAGATCAAAGCCAAGCTCTTTGGCACGTTGGTCACGAAACTCTATCATCTCTTTGAATTTCCAAAGTGTATCTACATGCAGAAGTGGAAAAGGGAGTTTAGCAGGAGCAAAAGCCTTCATGGCAAGATGTAACATCACAGATGAGTCTTTACCTACAGAATACATCATAACTGGATTGGAGAACCCTGCGGTAACTTCACGTAGAATATGAATAGATTCTGCTTCGAGTTGGCGAAGGTGTGTTAAGCGTTTTTTATTTAGCATGGGTAGCCTTGTACCAGTTATACATCATTTTTATACCTTCTTCCAGTTCAATTTTGTGTCTCCATCCAAGTGTATGCAATTTGGAAACATCTGTAAGTTTTTTCATGGTTCCATCAGGTTTATCGGTATTGAAATAAAGTGTACCTTTAAAGCCTACTATTTTTTTAATAAGTTTAGCCAGATCTTCAATAGAGATATCTTTTCCTGTTCCAATATTGATATGGGTATTTCGGATCTCACGGTTTGAAATTTTATTGGGAGTGCATGAAATATTTGAATCTTCTGTAGATGTATAGGTGTCTTTAAAGTCTCTGTTTTCCATAAGAAATACACAGGCATCAGCCATATCTTCAGACCATAGGAATTCTCTCATAGGTTTACCGTTGCCCCATATTTCTACTTGACTGGCAGATACTCCGAATTGGGCCAAATAATTTTGTACTTCAGTCATATCCTCAATATTTAAATCTTTCATCAACTCTTCATGCTTTCCTTCATTCAGGAGCTTTGCACAGTGGATCTTTCTGATAAGTGCCGGAAGTACATGTGATTTTTCCAAATCAAAATTATCATTGGGACCGTAGAGATTTGTAGGCATGACTGAGATAAAATTCGTACCATACTGTAAGTTGTACGATTCACACATTTTAATACCTGCTATTTTTGCAATAGCATAGGGTTCATTGGTATATTCAAGTGGACCAGAGAGTAAGCAATCCTCGGGCATTGGTTGTGGAGCATTTTTGGGATAAATACAGGTACTTCCTAAAAAGAGTAGTTTTTTCACACCATACAGATAGCTCTGATGAATGATATTATTTTGGATTTGAAGATTTTCATAGATGAAATCTGCACGGTAGGTATTGTTTGCAACAATACCGCCGACTTTGGCTGCAGCTAAAATAACATATTCCGGTTTTTCTGTCTCAAAAAATTTTTTTACGGCTTGTTGATCTATAAGATCCAGTTCATGATGTGTTTTATAGATAAGGTTATTATAGCCTCTTGCCTGTAAGTTTTTTACAATAGCAGAGCCAACCAATCCTCTATGACCGGCGATATAGATTTTACTTGTTTTATCCATTTATGTGGCCTATTCTATTCAAAGTAATTCATTATAGTATAACCACCATCTTTAAGATATTGGTCTTTGGTCATAAGTTTCAGATCATTTTCCATCATATCTTCCACAAGGGCTTCGAGATCATATTCAGGTTCCCAACCCAGTTTTTTTCTGGCTTTAGTCGAATCACCTAAAAGCAGATCTACTTCAGTTGGACGGAAATACCGCGGATCTACAGTAACAACTTCTTTACCGGGTTCTATTTGATACTTCGGATTGGAACATGAGAGAACATAGGCTTTTTCATCAATGCCTTTTCCTTTGAATTCCAGTTCAATGCCGGCATAAGAAAATGCCATACGTACAAAATCACGGACTGAAGTTGTCTTTCCTGTTGCAATCACCCAGTCTTCAGCTTTATCAGCCTGCAGAACCATCCACATCATACGTACATAATCTTTTGCATGTCCCCAGTCACGTTTTGCATCAAGATTTCCAAGATAGAGTTTGTCTTGTAACCCTAAAGCAATTTTAGATGCGGCACGTGTGATTTTACGGGTTACAAAAGTTTCACCACGTACAGGTGATTCATGATTAAATAAAATCCCGTTACATGCGAACATCCCATAAGCTTCTCTATAATTCACTGTGATCCAATATGCATATATTTTTGCTACAGCATATGGAGAACGCGGATAAAAAGGTGTGGTTTCCGTTTGGGGAATCTCTTGAACTTTTCCGTAAAGTTCAGATGTACTGGCTTGATAAATACGTGTTTTGTCAATAAGCCCAAGCAGTCTTACTGCCTCTAGAAGACGGAGGGTACCTGTCCCATCAACATTAGCAACATATTCCGGTTCTTCAAAAGATACTGCTACATGGCTCATAGCAGCAAGATTGTAGATCTCGTCAGGCTGAACTTCCTTGATGATACGTGTCAGGTTCATAGAATCACTCATATCACCGTAATGAAGAATAAAATGACGGTTTTTTATATGAGGATCTTCATAGAGGTGGTCAATACGGTCTGTATTTAAAAGAGATGAACGCCTTTTAATACCATGTACCACATAGCCTTTTTTGAGCAGGAATTCTGCCAGATATGAACCATCTTGACCTGTAATACCGGTGATAAGTGCTATTTTTTTATTTGTCATTATTCTCTATCCTTTTATAATCATCTTCTATTCGAAGAATATCATCTTCACCTACATAGTTCCCTACTTGAGCCTCTATCATAACTAATGGTATTTTACCTATATTTTCTAATCTGTGTACAGTATCAATAGGAATATATGTTGATTCATTGGCTTGAACTGTATACTCCTTATCTCCACGGGTCACTTTTGCTATACCTGATATAACGATCCAATGTTCACTACGATGAAAATGTTTCTGGAGAGAAAGACGTTTCCCCGGTTTTACAACAATACGTTTAATTTTATATTGTTTGGATTCTTCTAAAATACTATATGTACCCCAAGGACGGTGTGCAGTAAGATGAATATTATGAAGTTCGGTATTTTCACGTATTTTTTTAACAACTTCTTTGACTTTTTGAGAACTCCCTTTTTTGCTTATAAGCAAAGCGTCATCAGTGTCTATAATAATAAGGTCATCTATATCAATAGTAGTTATTTTTCTTGTAGTACCGTAGATGAGATTGTTTTTCGAATCTATAGATATATGATTCTCATTAACGGTATTTCCGTTTTGATCTTTAGGAAATTCATGATAGAGTGCATCAAAACTTCCCAAATCTGACCATCCAATATTACTTGGGACTACTTTGACTTTTGAAGATTTTTCCATTACGGCATAATCAATACTGTCTTCAGGGATATTTAGCATATCTTCATGTGATATTCTTGTAATATTCTCTTTTTTAGCCTGTTCATAGGCAATTTTACAAGTGTTATAAATATTTGGAGAGTATGTTTTAAGTTCTTTTAAAAAAGTACCTGCTTTAAAACAGAACATGCCACTATTCCAATAAAAATTCCCTGCATCTAAATATTTTTCAGCTCTAATGAAATCGGGTTTTTCATGAAAAGCTTTTACATCTTCACCATTAGCTTCAATATAACCGAAACCTGTTTCCGGGAATGTTGGATTAATCCCAAATGTCACTAAAAAATCCTCCAATGCAAGTTTTTCAGCACGATATATTACTTTTTGGTATTGTTTTTGATCTTTGATCAGATGATCCGACGGAGTTACCAATACTATTTCATCTTTTGGGAGAGTAAAACAGGCAAGGGCTATAGCTGGAGCAGTATTTCTACCTATAGGTTCTAATAAATACTTATTGTTTCCCTTTTTTAATTCTTCTAATTGATCCATAGCTAAGAAGTATTGTTCTGTATTTGAAACAATCAACTGTGTTTTACAGAAAGCAGTATTTCTTGTTACAGTCAATTGGAATAATGATCTGTCTTGAAACAGTTTAACAAACTGTTTAGGCATTAAAGCTCTACTTATTGGCCATAAACGAGTACCATTACCGCCACAGAGAATTATATTTGTCAACATATGCCTTTTTTATAAAAATAATTTGTTGCATTAACAAATCCATCTACAGAACCACAATCAAAACGGGTACCCTTGAATTTATAGGCAATTACATTACCTGCTTTTGCTTGTTCAAGTAGAGCATCGGTAATCTGTATTTCACCATTTTTATCTGGTTTGGTTTTTCTTAAAATATCAAAAATATCCGGAGTCAGAATATAACGTCCAATAATAGCCATATTGGTTGGTGCCTCTTCAGGGTTGGGTTTTTCTACCATATCAGTAACTCTGTAGATGTCTGTAGTATTATCCACAAGATTTCCTGTTATGACACCATATTTACTAGTTTGACTCATAGGGATTTCTTCTATGGCTATAATGGAACATTGATATTTCTTATAAACTGCTATCATTTGTGTAAGTACACTGGTATTTGTATTTTTTGTACAAAGATCATCTGCAAGCAATACAGCAAACGATTCTTTCCCTATAAGTGTTTCACCTGTTAAAATGGCATGACCTAAGCCCTTCATTTCTGTTTGTCTGGTATATGAGAAAGTACACTGGGTAATAAGAGAGCGGATCTCTGTCAAAAGGTTTTCTTTTGATCCACCTTTGATCTGGTGTTCAAGTTCATAAGAAATATCAAAATGATCTTCTATTGCACGTTTACCTCGCCCCGTAACAATTGCCATTGTATGGATACCTGCCTCTACAGCTTCTTCTACACCATATTGTATAAGAGGCTTCGTTAAAATTGGAAGCATCTCTTTTGGTGTAGCTTTTGTCGCAGGTAAAAATCGGGTACCGTAACCTGCTGCAGGGAATAAACATTTTTTGATCAAGAAACATCCTTTAAAGTGCTAAAAGGGGGTAGACTGTCTTCCCTTTTTTAAATGAAAATATTATAGCTAATTGAGAATTAGCTGGTGGTTAATGGTTTATATTGTCAAATCTATGAAATATAATCCATTTGGAGTATCTTATAATAAAAAGTTTATAGTATAAAATCTATTTAAATTATGCTGATTTGTTTATGCATCCAGTTTTTTCTTTAAAATGATTTTCCCAGTTTCAACACCAGGTTGATCATAAGTATTGATATCTATGAGCTCACCAATTAAAGAGGTAAGAAGTTCATAATAGTAAATAAGTGACCCGATATTCTCTTCATTTAGTTTTGAAATAGAAATACTGTCTAATGGAATATCCTCTTCTTGAAGGGCTTCTATTACTGAGTCACACTGCATATTAATAAGTTTGGAGAAAGGTAGGTTATTGAGATTATCCAGTGATTCAAGATGCGGGAGTGTAATATCCGGGATGATAATATCATCTTGAAAATCTTCTATTTTGATAAAAGTGACAGATTTATCACGTGTTCCTTCTATAATGAGCTGCAGAAAAGAGTGCTGGTCCTTGGGACCGATGAGCCCTATAGGGGTCAGACCGACATTAAAAGTACTGTGTCTTTGTCTTTTCCCTAAACTTTCACCCCAAAGCTGTACATACCATTCACAAAAGTATTTAAGTGTTTCTGAGTAGGCAAAGATACAGTTGATATGATATTGTGCATGGTTCTTGGCATAAAAAACAGCTTTTTTCAAAAGAATATCTTTGATATAACCAGCTTCAAAAAAACTCTTTTTAATGATGTTTGCACCGTTGAGTAATGCTTTAATATCTATACCGGAAAGAGCCAAAGGCACCAAGCCTACTGTAGAGAGAACAGAAAATCTTCCACCTACATTATCAGGTAAATGTAAGACTGATGCATCAATTCCATTTGCATATTTTTCCAGAGGTGACTCAGGGTCAGTAATGAAAGTATAGGCTTTTGGATCACTTTGTTGGGAGTAGATATATTTATAGATGGAAAAAGTCTCTACGGTAGTCCCTGATTTGGAGATTACAAGAAAGTGGGTCTTGTTAAGGTCTATTTTTGAGAGTAGTGCAGTAATGTTAATGGGGTCTGTACTTTCAAAAAAGTAGAGTTTTCTTTGCAGTTTTCTGGTGGGCTTTATGAACTCATAAACAGCCTTCGCACCTAATGAACTACCGCCTATACCTATGATGGCAATATTTTCAATACGGTCTGGTATAGTTTTGCAATAGTTCAGAATAGGGGTGATGTCCTGCTCTGGAAGAGCATAATAACCTATGGTTTTTTGCTCCTCACATATGGCATTAAAAGCAATTTCCTGTACTTTTTTATTTTTTAGTTTGAAATAGAGTTTGTTTTTCATAAGAGTTCTTTCGCTTGAATAATAAGTTTATTTACTTTTGTCTCATACTCTTTTGCCAATTTCTCATCTGTTGATTCAAACCGTGTTACAAGTACAGGGGTGGTATTACTGGCTCTTACTAATCCCCAGCCTTTTTCAAAATTGATACGTACACCGTCCACATCAATGATATTGAGTATTTTAGGGAAATCACTTGGAGGGTTTTTGAGCAGTTCCTTTACTTTGTCAATAATGGCAAACTTCTCTTCCTCAGTGGTCTCGACCTTGATTTCTTCTGTAGAAAAGACTTGAGGCAAAGCATCTATCTCTTTATCCAAGTCTATGCCTTTGGCAATGAGTTCGAGCATCCTGAGTGTGGCATAGATGGCATCATCATATCCGAAATAACGGTGCTTGAAGAAGATGTGACCGCTTACTTCGCAGGCAAGATCAGCATTGGTCTCTTTCATTTTTACTTTGAGGTTGGAATGTCCGGTTTTATACATTATGGCTTTTGCTCCGCGACGTTCCAGTTCATCATACATAACCTGTGAACATTTAACTTCACCGATGACAGTAGGTTTTTCCATGCCCATGGCATAGAGTAGTGCCATCTGATCACCTTTGATATTATGTTTATGGGTGAGAACAGCAATACGGTCTGCATCTCCATCGTAAGCAAATGCGATGTCTCCGTCTTCTTCTAAAGCCTTTTTTACATCTGCAAGGTTTTTCTCTACAGAAGGATCTGGGTGATGATTGGGGAAGGTTCCGTCAGGTTTACAGTAAAGTCCTGTGTAATTCAAATTAAGTTGTTTGAAAATATCTGTGATCACTGTATCTGCAACACCGTTACCGCAGTCAATAATAATCTTTTTGTCAAAACCTTTTAAGTGGGCGAACTCTTTTACCATGAAATCAATATAGGGTGTTTTGACATCTATTTCGATTCTTTGGGTGTTATCCGGAATATTTTTATCTTGATTATGAATGATCTCGTCACCCAAGGCATAGATAGCTTCACCGAAGAATGGTGCTTTATCTACTGTGATCTTGAAACCGTTGTATTCACTCGGGTTATGAGAACCGGTGATCATAATGGATGCCGTAGGGTGTTGTTGTGTCCCCACAACACCACTTGGAAGCTGTTTAGGATAAAGATCTTCGATTGTCTGATAGTTTGAAAAATAGTTGACCGGTGTGGCTACCATTCCCATATCCAGTATGGTACATCCTGCTGCATTAAGCCCTGAGGTGAGATAGTTTCTCAATATTGGAGAATGGGAGCGTGCATCGTAACCGATAGAGACGATCTTCTCTCCTCCTATTTTCTGACCTAAGTAATACCCTATAAGCTTTATACTCTGTTCATTGAGTTCTTTTTTGAAAATACCACGAATATCATATTCACGAAAGATAGAAGAGGGGATTGACATATTGATCCTTGGAATAATAATTTAATAAGTATAGCAAAAGAGTGCTACCTATTACGAATTATATGTTATGAAAGATGTGAAAATAATAGCATATCCGTTACACTAGCAATATCCGTCAGGATTGTTACTCTGCCATCGCCAACTGTCTTTACACATCTCATCTATACCTTTTTCTGCTTCCCATCCCAGTATCTTTTTGGCATAAGAGGGATTTGCATAGCATTTGGCGATGTCTCCTGCACGTCTTGGAGCTATGCAGTAGGGTACCTCTTTGCCTGAAGCTTTTTCAAAAGCTTTTACCATATCAAGAACAGAATACCCTTTACCCGTGCCCAGGTTGATGGTCATCACTTCATTGAAATCATTGATCTTGTCAATGGCTTTTACATGTCCGTCGGCGAGATCCATAACATGGATGTAGTCACGTACACCTGTACCGTCATGGGTATCGTAGTCATCACCGAATACGCCTAGACAGGAGAGTTTCCCCACTGCTGTTTGGGCAATGTAAGGCATGAGATTATTTGGAATACCGTTTGGGTCTTCACCTATGGTACCTGACTCATGGGCACCGACCGGATTGAAGTAGCGAAGCAGTACGATTTTCCATCTGTTATCTGAGATATAAAGATCTCTTAATATCTCTTCGATAAAAAGTTTGCTTCTTCCATAAGGATTGGTAGCAGAGAGTGGAAAATCCTCTTTGATAGGTGTTGTGTGTGGGTCACCGTAAACAGTAGCAGAGGAGCTAAATACAATGGATCTGCATCCGTACTCTGCCATGACTTCACAGAGGATGACGGTACCGCTTACATTATTGTCATAATATCTTAACGGTTGTTCTACCGATTCACCTACTGCTTTAAGTCCGGCAAAGTGGATCACAGAATCTATAGTATGGTTTTCAAAGACCTTTTTTAGATCATTTCTGTTGCGAATATCACCTTCGATTATAGTAAGGGGTTTGCCGATGATCTTTTCAACTCTTTTGATGCTCTCTTTGGAGGAGTTGGAGAAGTTGTCAAAGATAATAACCTCATATCCGGCTTCTGCCAAAAGCACAACAGTATGTGAACCGATATATCCGGCACCGCCGGTCACAAGGATGGTTGATGATTTGTCCATTATTGATATATTCCTTTTAAAAACTGAGTTTCAATCCGCCATAGAAGCTGTCATTAAAGGTGTGATCACCGGCTTCATAGTCTGTATCTATATTTCTGTATCCGGTAAAAATATGTACATTTGAGATCACTTCCATATCGGCTTCAAGTCTGAATTCTGAATAGCTGTCACCATCTCGGAAGCTAAGTACCGACGGAGCATAGGCAAAAGTGGACATGAGTGATGTAGTAGGAATAGAGTCATTCAACGGGAGGGTATAGATACCTTTTGCCATAAGCGGCACTGCCATGAATTCTTCAGCAAAGACCACTTTCGCACCGAATGCAAGACTAAGACCGGGAACACCCTGGAGTGTATTTTGTCCGCTTACACCGACCGTACTCATATTGTCACCGTCGGTATGCAGGTAAGAAGCATCCAAAATGTAAGTGGTACCGTCTGCATAGTTTGCTAAACTGTTGAGGTTGACAGAACCGAGTATTTCAACATCTTCGTTATTGATATCCAGCCCGATGCTATTTTCAGCTGTGAGTGATCCTGTTAATAAAAGCGTAGTAAATAGTAGTTTTTTGATAGTCATGATAACCCTTTAATATTTATTCATATAATAATAACATAAATTTGTTATAAATGATACATATTTAATCTGCAGGCATATACTTTTTTTTCTTTTCCTCTTGTTTCCTCTTCTTTTTTCTCTCTCTTTTCTTCTCTTCCATCATGACCGCATCACGCAGATCCTCTTCATTGTCATAGCGTGCTGCATCAATAAATTTTGACTGGTCATCGAATTGTCCTGTTTTTACACCCCATAAGAGGGCGATAAGACCAAGTGCACCCAAGAAGGTAGAGATAGAAAGCATGAGTATGACGATGTTTTCAGACATAGAATACTCCTTTAGAGTGAGTGGGTAGCGAGTAGCGGGTAGCGGGTAGAAAAGTATAGTGAATCATAATATCCATTTTTAAATATATTTTGTAGATATATTTTAGCGAATTTTCTTGATAGTTAAGTATTAGATAGGGTAGTATTTTTATGCACACTACGTACTAATTTTTAAATCTTAAAAATTTTATACGCATCGAATTCCCCACGACCACCAGTGAACTCAAGCTCATGGAGAGTGCTGCGATCAGGGGAGTGACATGTCCTGTTACTGCCAGTGGTACAGCAATGACATTATACAACAGTGAGAAGCCGAGATTCTCTTTGACAGCTCTGAAAGTACGTCTGGAGATACTGTATGCTTCCAAAATACTTTGTGGTTTTTCATCCAAAAGTACCACGTCACTTACATTGATGGCAACATCGGCACCTTGTCCCATGGCAATGGCGATGTTGGCTTGGGCTAAAGCAATAGCATCGTTGATGCCGTCTCCGACCATAACCACTACATGATCGTTCTTCTGGAAGTTTTGGATCAGTGCAGATTTCTCCTGTGGAAGTAGTTTTGCATGTACTTCCTCAATGCCGACCTCTTTAGCTACTTTAAGGGCACTGCGTTCATGGTCACCTGTAAGCATGACTACTTTAACCCCAAGTGCTTTGATCTGGGCAATGGTCTCTTTGGCTCCCCGGCGTATGGTATCACTCAATTCGAACCGTGCGGCAAGTTTACCGTTTATGGCAAAAAAGAAAAGGGAGTTTTCCGAGACTGAATCGACTTCTATACCCGATGATTTCAGGAGTGCAGCATTGCCGCCTAAAAGTTTTTTCTCTGCATAATATGCTTCCACACCTTTTGCTTCAATACTTTTGATCGCTTTAAGTTCAAGGGTACTCAATACATTGTATGCTTCGTCAAGATAATTTGCAATTCCTTTGGAGACAGGATGGTTGGAAGTGTTGACCAGTGCCAAAAGCAGTGCCGGATCGAAATTCTCATAGAGCTCGGCATGGACAACAGAGGGTTTGCCTTCTGTAATCGTTCCTGTTTTATCCAGTGCCAGCAGATCACTTTTTGCCATAGTCTCCAGAAAAGTAGCTTCTTTAAAGAGCAGTCCTCTTTTTGCTGCGATCCCTATACCAACCAGTGTTGCCATAGGTGTGGCAAGTCCAAGAGCACAAGGACAGGCAATGACGATCACGGAGATACTTACGATCAATGCAGTTTCAAAACTCTCCCCCCAAACATACCAGCCTGCAAAAGTAAACAGTGCAATAAGCAGAATGATCGTAGAGAAATAGCCGGAGATAGTATTGGCAAGTTGTTCAATATGCGGTTTTTTGGTAATGGACTCTTCAAGCAGGCTGACAATAGAGTTCAGTAGTGAGTGGGAAGCATCTTTTTGTGCTTCATAGTGCACAA
>Ga0256828_1001029_pt1 | contig 17917 bp, 23 predicted proteins | sample CV88metaG_FD_185993 | JGI IMG/M metagenome (GOLD analysis project Ga0256828, IMG submission 185993) | Hydrothermal vent microbial communities from East Pacific Rise, Pacific Ocean - CV88 | ecosystem: Environmental > Aquatic > Marine > Hydrothermal vents | place: Pacific Ocean: East Pacific Rise...
TAAATCACTTGTTGTAAGTTTAGCATCTAATAAATCGTTAGCCTCTGTTTTATTGTATACTTCAGCTTTGTCGTAAACATCATAAGGTTTAGCTCCACTTGTTCTGCCTATAGCTCCCATCTACAACCTCCTTATGATATTTCTAGTACCGATAGTACCACATCTACAGTATTGTCTGCGCTTACTTTAATTGTGTCGTCAGGTTCGACAACTACTTTTTGGTCTCCACCTACTATAACGAGTGAACCTCCAGCAGGTATAGGTGCATCTTTTACTAAGTATGCGTCGTTTTTCTTTATGCTAGCTGTCGTACTATCAGTACTAGTATTTGCTACTGTCATACCTATTACTGTTACTTGTGTACTTGCAGGTCCAGTGTACACTGTAACTTCATCTGTAACTCCAGTACTCTCAAACCCTTTAAATGTATTAGCCATGTCTTATTTCTCCTTATAGTGCTATTGCGTATGCTAACGCTGTACCAACAATTATATCATCATTCTGTGCTCTAGTTTGCGCTTCACTATCTATGTTATTTTGCAACGTGTTTTCAGCATCAGCCGCCCTAGCAGCTTCGGATGTAATATCGTCAGCATTCTTTTTTGCTTGGGTATCTAGTTTACTGTCAGCATCTGAAAGGCTTACTGCATCAGATATGTACTCAGCATCACTATCTGCTACATAACTACCATCATCAGCTAACCCTGCCCCTGCCTGTGTATCATCTAACTCTTTTTGTAGAGCACTATCTTTATCAACTAGTTCATTTACAGCTGTAGGTAGTGTGGTAGCATTCGTATCTAGTCCTGTACTTGCATCAACTAGAGTTTTTTCTACATTTGTATAGGCATTTGTATCATCATTGTTTTCGTATGCTGTTTTTATCTCAGCGTCTGTTTGGTCAGCAGTAGCACCATCTTCTATACCATCTAACTTCTCTCCATCTACCGATACATCCCTACCATCTACATTTCCGTCTGTAACCAGGTTTGGTACTGTCAGATCTCCAGTCATAGTATCACCGGCGCGTTTAACGCTAGCGTCAGCGTTACTATCTACTTCGTTTATCGCAGCTACTAGACTATCTTTAGTATCAGTAGTAAGGTTATCTAAGTCTCCTTCATTATTACTTCTAGTAGTTATTTCATTAGTAAGTCTATCTTCTTCACTCTTAATTTTAGCATCTAACTTATTATCTGCATCGGCTAAACTGGTAGCATCAGAAATGTAGTTTGTACCGTCATCGGCTACATAACTACCGTCTTCCCCTAATCCTGCTCCAGTTTGCGTATTATCTAACTCATTTTGTAAGTTATTAGCTCTGTTAACTAATTCATTTACACCTTTAGGTAGTGTAGTAGCTGTAGTTGTTAAGGCTTCCTCTACATCTACAAATTCTTTTTCACTGTCCGTGTAAGCATTAGTATTATCATTGCTTTCATAAGTAGTTTTAACAGCTTCTTTAGTATTAGCGTTTAGGTAAGTATCTTCATCCATAACTACTTTATACGAACTGGTATCTCCACTACCGTCAGTAACTGCTGTAACATAGTATTCAGCCCATTTACCATCACCGTCATCATTTACATGAACCACGTCTCCAACTGTTAAGTCCTCTAATGTATCTTTTTCTGCGTTGTCTTCTACTGTATAGTTTGTACCTAAAGCTAATTTTGCTCTAGCTATTTCTGCTGTTCGCTCTTCTTCAATTTGTACTAGTGTTTTACCGCCTAGCATTTCTGAGTTATCAACTATACCGTTACTATCTTTATCATACACATCCCTACGAAGGTACATATCTACATCTGCGTTAGCTACGGTGAAGTAACCTACGTTCAATGTCTCATCTGCATCCCCATATAATGTGTAAGTATCTTTATACCCTGCAGTGGCAAAGTCCCCGTTAGGGTTTGTAGTACTAGTACCTTTAGTGTGGTGTACACTTACGCCATCAATACCATTAACTACACTTATGTACAGCGTCTTAGTGTCTGCATCCCAGCTTGGTGTTTCATTAGGGCCTATTTGTACTATATGTACACCAGTAAAATCTTTAGCCTCATTTAAGGCTTCTGTAAGTGCTTCTACATCCTGATCTGCAACAGATATTACTGCATCAATATTGTCTGATACTTTTTTAACTATGTCGTACTTACTATTTATTTCAGTGTTTATAGCTGTGGCAGTTAACCCTGCTAGTGTTGAACTTCTACCCATTAAATAAATCCTCTACTTGCTATTCTATTCTTCATTTCCATCGTCTCAGAGGTAAACATACCCTCTTTAATCAGCCGTTTTACACTCAGTTCAAATCTCTGGTAGTGTGTATTACTCTCTGCTTGTATACTTCCATTAACTGAGCCATGTCCTCTATAGCCCATATAATTAAGTAATGCTTCTATCATTTGTGTAGGGATAGGGAGTTGTTCATTTAGGTTATCAGTAGTAACTTGTTTAGGGGATGCTGTATATATAAGAGATACATATTCACCTACAATACCTGCAGGTATCTGAACTTTATTCCAGCTTACAGTATTTATAGTTAATGGGTCTTCTTCACTATTGATAGGCAATTCGATAGTGTTAGTATCACCATCTGTGTAAGGGACTTCTGCATAAGCAGCAACTAGCCACATAAAATCATCTGGTAGCGTATACACCTCTACACCTTCTTGTAACTGAACTAAATACTCATTAGTCTCAATAGGGAATCTTTTATATAGCTCTATTAGACCTAAATTTATAAACCCTATAACAGCTTTTACATCATCTTTAACTGCAAGTGTTTTTAGCTCCCCATTCTTAGCTAAATCAATTACCTCTTGTGCTGTCATAAAGTTCCTTTCATTTTTAGTTACCGTATTATACCATACTTTGTCTAAAATACGTTACTATTATTTTCTACTTCATCATCTGTGTCAAAATCCATCCCCCAAATACTACTATCATCTACAGGTTTAAATTTAGTATCTATTTTAGGTTCCCCTCCAGTAGGGACTATATAATCAATTAAAGCCAACTGACTAATTAAATCTATAGCATCATCATGTGCAGAGCCTATACCTGCATGACTTATTTGTCTTAGTTCTAGTAACATCTCTTTCAGTTGTGGACTTTCTTTTAGCTCTGACGGAAACTTTACTCTATTCATCTCAAAGTCAGGTAGCATCATTCTAATTCTATCTAGTTTTGAACCTGCACCTCTACTACGTATACCTATTTGTGAGTGACCTTTACCTTTTTGTCTTGCATACCTAAACCATATATTTTTTTCAATCATCATCCTGTCTAGTGCATGCAGGTTTATCTGCTGTTGTCCATCAACTTCTACCCCAACTTCTATATTCGCCCCTCTATTACTCCATTTACTAACCATTTTAAATAAGGCTTTATACTGCTCATTAATACTACATTTTTCCAAGAATAGGTCAAGTAAGTACTTGTCGTTATTAGCACTTATTGCCCATGCAGCTGCACCGCTGTAGTCACCATTACTACTGTTACTAGCTGTAAAGTCTGTAGTTATAACAACTGTAAAGTTAGCTATATTTGCTAGTATCGCACCTCTACTGTCATACCAACTAAGCATATACTCCGGTATCATTCTTTCTTCTTCACTGGTAATTCTTAACATTCTTTCCTGCATAAAGGATTGTAACTTATTACTTGATTTAGCTTGATGATACTGATCGTATATAGCTTTTGGAGGGTGCATATCATTCCATACAGAAACTATTTCATTAGGTTTAGTATCGGCATCTATTTTCTCACAGATTGGGAATAGTAGTGGTGTATATGCCTTTGAGTGTATAATTTTAACGTTAGGGTCTGAACTGTGGAATGGTGTAGCTACAATCCATACTCTGCCTTTACCGCCCCCTTTTAACGCATTTTCAGCATCACTGAACATAATCTCTTCTAATGTTGACATTTGTGTTTCTGAGTAAGCAGCAGCAGTGTTTAGGATTGTATCATCAAAAGCGATAATGTCTACACGATTAGCCCCTACGTTAGACCTAGTACCACGTACCCCCCCACTATAACCCATCGCTCTGAACAGAAAAGTACGACTGTTAAGGTCTCCTTTACCCTTTCTCGTAAATTCAGCCTCCGTTTCTGTAAAGCGCATTGATTCAAAGTACTCATTACAAAATACGCTGTCTTGGCACATTGATTGAATAGCCTTACACATGACCCTACCCCCGCCTTGTTGGCTAGCAGCAACGCCTAACATAAAATGTACATGTCCGTAATTAGGTAATTCACCTTTTACGGCAAAATACACCGGCATAAATGTAGTTACAACAGTAGACTTAGCTGCGCCACGACTAGCTAGTATTGCCACACGTTTTGCATTTATTGTAATAGCATCTCTAACTTCTTGGCTATATGGGAACATATCTTTCGTTACTAACCCAAATAATGCATCTACAATAAAGTAGTGCATCATAGGTGTGTTAAACTCAAAATCGCTACCTTGGACTAATCGCATGATATTGAAAAACTCTAGAGCCCTCTCACTGGGTTTATAGTTTTTAAAGCTATAATCTATACTGTCTAATGCTTTATCCATATTAAATTCATTGTCACTCACTGACATCGATACTCTCCTTTATGTAGTCTAAGCAACAGTTTAGTTGCACTCTATCCATAACTCTAAACTCTGTACTTCCATTAAACTTAGTCGGAAACTCATATATAGCCCCTACTTTTAATAAACGGTTTTCAATCTCTAGAGCATTATTTATTTTAGCTATTATAACTATATCATATTCTATATTAGCTTTATTTGCGACATACTTTATTCTATAGTCTGATAACCTAGCACTAGTAACACCTATTTTATATACATCAGGTATACCTTTCACCTTCCAGATGTATATTGTATCATTATCACAACTACTATTGAAATCCATTCTTCTATATATTCTATCCCTGTAATGTGGATAGTTATGTCTTATAAAGTCGTACGCTCCCTCACACCCACGTTTAAAGTCTTCTCTAGTGTTATACTTTAACGACTCTCTATAGGCTGATAGTAGTGACCACTTACGTTTGTATGTCTTTAGTTCCTTTGTTAGTTCTTGTAACCAACCCCTTCTACGAGTTTGGGCGTAGTATTTAGGATATTTTGTTTTAAAATCTAACTTATACTCACAAGTAGATATTGCATCTTTAATCTCTTTTTGAGAATACTTAGGAAGTCTCGTGTATGGACCTACTACGTTTCTTTTAATTCTTTTCTGATACCCAGTACATCTAGGTTCTACCACTTCTAAGTTTTCAAGTCTATAATCGTTATAGTCGCCATTTAGCCTTTTAACTTCTTTACCTTTTGCAATGTCATAACCATTAGCTAATAGTAAGCATATTCTAGCTTTTGATATTCTTACACTTCCATTAAACTTTACTCGACCATCACTGTATACTAGTAGTTCATCACCTTTTCTGTACTTACTTAGGTTACTTAGAGTGTATCTATAAGTTAGTGAACCTGTATTAGGGTTATATATAAGTTTTTTATTTACATTTTCATAAGTTATAGAGCTGTCTAAGTCTTCCTGTTTACATTTACGACATACCCCACTATTACTTTTTGAAGCATTAGTTTGAGCAGATTGTGTATACTCATTAGAGCATCTGTTACATTCAAACACACACTCTGATGACGTAACCCATCGAAGCAATTTTGATGTAAAATTATATTTTTTACCGTACTTACAAGCATCGCACAATGTTTCTTTTCTACGTACAGCGTTGTCTACACTTTTTTCAAACGGTGATTTACACTCTTTACATTCTAGCAGTACATACCTCATTTTACGTTTGTTACCAGGCTTAGTTAACATGCCTAAGTCTTCGATAATATTCGTTGCAAATTTATTTTTATTAAGCGGTTTTAACATAAATACCTCTGTACGTTTATATGTACAGTAATTATACCATCATCAACCTTAACGTAGTCTGTGCTATATGTTATTTGATGATGCTATTTTTCTACTTCCACCTCTATTGCATCGTTAAAATTAACACCTATCTGCTGCACACTGTCTAACGATTCACCCATATCTAGTCTTGCCTTTTGTTGCTTAACTAACTGCGCCAGTTGTTCATTCATTTGTTGTTGTAGTGTAATTTCTTCTTCTGATTTATTCACAGTAATGTCTAATTTAGCTGTTTCTGGCATACTAGTCATTTCGAATAAGGATTTAGCGGCTAAATGTTGTACCATCGGGCTAACTGTCATTGGTTCACCATTAGCATTTGGTGCTGCCCTTCCATTCATTAAATCATACTGCTTCTTGACAGCTGCATGAGCATATGGGGCGTACTGAAGGTGGAATGGTATCAGCATCTCTTTATCTATTTCTTGTACTAGCATACTCTTATTGTACATAGATACATGATTATCTATTTGTTTACCTAGCTCTACAAGTCTGGCATGTTTATCTGGAAATACTATTGACCACGCTTTCTCATTACTATAATTTCTTTTTAGATTACAGTACTTAACAGCGTTGATAAGTTCACTAAGTTTAGCTCTAGGCACTTTTTTTAGAATAAACATATAACTAAGAACTTCTTCTTCCATCAAATCTTGTGGTAAGCCTATATCCTCTTCCATACTAGCTATCAGTTCTAGTATCTTATCTGACACATTATGTTTACTGCCCCTAGGTAGCAGTTCTTCTAACTTCTCTTTAGTTACGAATTGTGGGGTCTTCGGGATCATCTTTTTAGCTGTACTGTCTGGCTTAAGCATATTCTTTTTATTGAACTTAGCCTCTTTAGCTTTTACTTGTGTGGGGTCTTTAGCCATTATGCTTCTCCATCAACTTTAATACATATTCTGTACCGTCTTTGAATCCGTCTAGGTATGTAGGTTCTTGTGTTACGTGCTTATCAGTATCTAACAGTACTTCTCGTAAGTTGTTTATAAGTTCTTCTGCATCTTCTTCTGATTGTACATGTATTGTAGCTACACCTTGCGAGTATGTCACGATTACATTCACATCTATATCACTGCCATTATCCCATACACTTGATGATACTGCTAGTATATTATTTGGGTTTACGTATACTTTACCATTAGTTGTGTCTAACTCTACCATTATTGCTGCCCTTTACGTTGAGGTAACTATTTTCAGCTACCTTTGTATTAACCTATTATAGGCTTTTTCGTAATTATAGCTTATTATTGTATTGAAGTCAATTTATTGATTGTGTAGATGGTGGAGAGAGTAGGATTTGAACCTACGTACCCTAGGGAACAGATTTACAGTCTGCATGCTTTAACCACTTGCATATCTCTCCATGGCTCGGTAGGCTGAACTCGAACCAGCAATCTCCAAGTTAACAGCTTGGCACTTTCACCATTAAGTTACTACCGAATATATTTGTTGGTGGATAGTACTGGATTCGAACCGGTATGAGTGTTACCTCGCTTCCTTAGCAGGGAAGTGTACTACCATTATACGAACTATCCGTTGGTTGAGGTAGATGGGATCGAACCACCGAATGACTGGATCAAAACCAGTTGCCTTACCGCTTGGCTATACCTCAGTATGCTATAATTGAAAAGTAATTGTTGATTTGTTTTATGAAGTCAAGCAACTACTTTTCAGTAGCCACTTGTGTAGCTACTATTTTGTAGTTACGAATTACTGTAATTATAACTATACGGATTATTGAGTGAGTGAGTAAATGTACACATAATTACAGTCCTTTATTTTATTTGGTTAACCGTAGTATAATACAGTTAACCTTTATTATTTCTTAATCCTTGAGATTCTTTCGTTTTTCTAATCTCTTCTCTACTTCTTCTTTACCCATCCACATATCTGTACCAGCTAGTATTTTATTAATCTCTCTAGTAGTTAGAAAATCTTTATATACTACTTGAAATAATTTCTTTGTCTCTTTCTCCATATGTTCTTGTTGGGCTTTTATTTCATTAGCTTTACCTGACGCTCCACCACTCCACGCATGAATCATAAACGATGTGAATGGTGCTATATACAGCTCATCCATAACTAATGCTAACATTGTACCTGCACTAGCTACTGTGCCACTTAGCTTACCTAGTGTTTTAGCATTGCAGTTCTTAATAGCATCCATTAACATGTTAGCTGTATCTAATACCCCACCTGGTGTGTTTATGTGAAACTCTACTGTAGTAGTCTCGTCTAAGTCCTGCAGCAGTTCTATAACTTCTCCGTAATCCTGTGGATGTCCTATCTCATCTAGTAGGTACACTCTATAGTATTTTTCTTTAGCTACCTCTAAAATAGGTACTGGTTTATTCCATACACTTTTATAGTCATTTTGTACTGGTATATCTATAATCATTTTAATCCTCTTTATCTATTATTGTTATCGTTACTGCTACAAATACTAGTATTGTAACTACTATTGTTAATTCGTACCCTATCCACATTAGTTACTTTCCTTCAAACAGGTTCTCTGCAAACTCTGCAAATTCTGACCTTACTACTTTATCTAGTTGCACTACATGCATATCAATCTGCTGTTCTTCCGTAGCAGCATCTAGCAATACACTTAGTCCATTAGTATATTTAGTCACATACGGGTTATCTATCTGTTTATTACTCCCTACAACTGCTATCTTACAGTTCTTGCCAAATCTAGTAAGTATCTTACGTAGACTGGCTTTACTAAAGTTTTGTGCTTCATCTATAATAACTACAGCGTCCTCGAATGTCCTACCACGCATACCTAATCCAGTCATCATATGTATATCGCAGTCTTCAACTATCTTCTCTACTTGTTTTTCAATAGCTTCATCTAGTGCTCTACCCTTCAACTTTGTACTACCAATTCTTTTCTTAGCTATGAAGTCTAACGAGTCAAGTATAGGATGGAAGTATACTGAGTTTTTTTCATCAGCACTACCTTTGAGAAACCCTACTTCTTCTTCTGGTGGTACATCATTTACACTACCTCTGATATACACTATAGACTTGTATGGACTATTAGTCTTAACTAGTTTAATTGCATTGCTGAGCGATAGTAATGTCTTACCACTTCCACTTAGTGCTTCTACTACTACTAATGATATAGTCTGGTCCTGTATAGCTCTACTAAGAAACAGCTGACCGCTATTCTGAGGACACACTTCTTGTTTACGTAGCTCTTGTTCTGATTCTTTGCCTAGTACATTAACTACACCTCTCTTTATAGTAGCTAACTTAGTCTGTCCGGTGTACTCATTAGTAATGTAGTAGTTGTAGTTACCTTGTACATATGAGCTATCGTAATTAGTTATGTTTTTGCCATGTATAGTTCTGAAGTCTTCATCATCTAGTGCTAACTCCTTGTTATAACTAATGTCTTTATCTGTAGTGTCACGCAGCTGCTCGGTCTGTAGCCCTAGCGATTGTGCTCTAATACCACAAGCTATATCATTAGTTATGAATACTAATTCACTCATTACACACATTCTAGCTTTATAGGAATAGACTATTACCGCATCTATTATTTTTCTATCGTTAATTACATTACGTTCCATGCCGGTGTAACTAGGGTACTCTCTTAATGATACTATATGTACCAATTTGTTTTGAATTTTATACTCTACTACTGTTATACCTATATTGCCAAACTCTCTGACCCCAACACACTCTCCAGCTGTCACTATTCTACCAAATTCTCTAGCTTGGTACCCTATCTCACCTTGTACGCTCTTTTTACTATCTAGCTCATCTAGTACCGTCTCTGGAATTACGATTACGGTACTATCATCACCTACGGTGTGTAAGTTATGTGCATCTAGTAGTAGTATGTTAGAATCTAATGCGTATACCATCACACCACCTCCATAACTATGTCTCTAGTAACGTCTTGTGGTTTGACTGCCACCTCTAAACCAGTAATAACAATACTATTACTTTCTAGGGTAAGTTGTCCTACACTATCAGCTTCATTAACTAATTTTTGTAGAGTATGTTTATTAACTATAATATACTTTGCTGGGATATTGTTAGTAGCGTAGTGTAATTTCTTCAACTCTACTACTTTTGTCATTAATGGGGCTATGCTTGCCATAGTTATCCTTTTATTGTTTTATGCGGCAATTATAACTACACAAACCTTTACTGTTCTTTAAAATGGCAGCTCATTGCTAATTTTAGTCTCATTTTTATCTGCATTCGCTTCTCTTATAGCGGCACATATATTTTCATACTTATCCTTAGCCATACTAACATGTCCTCGTAGTAGCTCCTCATATTTAAACATACTCATATACTCTGTAAACTCATCTATATCTAAATTTACAAAGAGTTCATTACTTCCATCAAACTTCTTATCAGGTACATACTTTAGCTCTTCCAGTAAATGGTGCATATGTGTCTCTACATAGTAAGGTACTAAGTACTTCTTAGCTTTAACTATTTTACTATGTGGTACATACCTATACTGCATGAAGAAACTTCTTAATACTTCCATCAATCTATCAGTAACTCTACTCATACTATCGCTATTCACCATACCTACTTTGTGTATTATTGTACCATTATCTAGAACTAACTCAAATACATATACTCTTCCATATGGGTTATTAGTGTTACCTTCTTCCTTAGCTATAGGTTTTCGCTTAACTAGTGCCATCTATTTCTGTCTTTTTTCTGTACACTACCTTACCACAGTTCGGACACTCAATCTTTCCATTAACTAACACCATAAGCAACCCTTTCTTACAATACCAGCAGTAGTGGTGTAAGTAATACTTCTTATCTATACAGTTCATGTACTACTCTCCTATACTCACTATAACTAGTGAAATGGTCTTGCAACTTATCTATTAACCATTCTCTTTCGCTATCTGTTAGTACAGCATCTAGTACATCAACTATAGCTATATCTACTTCTTTACTATGTATCTTACCACCTACTGTAATGACTTGTGCTGTACCATCTACATACCAAACCCTAACCTGCGTGTTCATCCATACCCCTAATGTTTTATATAGAATAGTATCTGTTGTATTCTTAAAGTATGCTTAATGTGTAAGACTGTATAGTCTAGACGGGCTTTATAGGAATAAATTTTATTTTTTGTTTAGAGGGCAGTATCTACACCTCTAGCTAAAGTAATCCGGTATACCCCCCCACTAGTCTTCTAGCATCCTTATCTTTCTTACACCTCTAATAAAGTCATAGCTTATCAGTATAGCCTTATCTCTACTCTGCCTATATCATAGCATACCTTACAGCTTATCGTTCCATATAGAGCAGATATACCTTATGTGCTAAATCTATATAGGACATCATTAGATGTTACTTTAAATAAAGGATTTATTATGACCCAATCAGTAAACCAACAACAGTATATCAAAGCAATAGCAGGTGACAAAGCTCATCAATTAGTTGCAATCAGCTTTTATCGTAACGGTATCCAGTCAAGTGATGTTATTGATACTCTTAAGCAGTCTAACTACATAGTTAACATAGCAGGACAATTTACCAAAGTATCCGCATCTTCTGTAGCATCTATAGTTACAGGGTTAGAAATAGCACATCCAAGTGCTAAAACTAAACTTAAACCTATAAATAATGGTGTAGGTACTCCATCTGTCCCTGTTATCGAAGTAGAAGAGTAATCTACCTTTAACCTTAATCTATACTGGTGTAGTTCTATGCACCTTAAATACAATAGAGGGTAGCTACCTTATAGCTATATATTATATTAAATAAGGACCATATCATGGCAACATTAAAACAAGCAACATCAGCGTTATTAGAAACTACAGTTATCGTACCATTAGCAGTAGCTAACGTAGCAAGAACTATTGCAACTACAGGTGTTCAAACTCTAGAGAAAACTTCTGTAGTAACTAACAATACTCTAGACGGAGTAATCATGGGTACAGAAATAGCACTATCAGAGATAGAACTTATCAAACACCGCACTGTATCTGAAAATGAAGCTATCTTAGAAGTAGAAAAAGAGTACTTCAGTACTAAAGACTTCAAAGATAAAATTAAAGCAAAAGCTATGAAGCGTTATGAAGAATCTGAAGAAAAAGAACTCACTCTCTAAGAGTGGGTATTTTAAATAAAGGAGATACTATGTCAGTAGTTGTATTACCAGATGGAACTGTATGCCTTCCATCAGAAGACCCTAGATTGAGCCGTTAATGGCTTAGTCTAGTTATTTATTTTTTCTTACACTTTACACATAAAACGAAAGTAAGGTTTTAGGGTAGTCTATCTTTACATTTAACGAAAGTACCTACTAACAACTTTAATCTAATACGGTACTAATAACTATGCTTATCTATACAGCTTTACTGTTAGTGTTAATTTGAGAGTTATGACTTTTTAAAGTATCCCACATTTTCATTTGCTCTTCATAACTAGTAATAATAGCATTAGGGTTAATCATATAGTGGCTTCGTTTAACTCTACGAACTATGTCTTTAGCGAATAACTCTTTGTAACCTCTTTTAAGTATTTGCTTATCGCCATCAGTCTTTGGAGTAATCTTAGTTATAAACTCTATTTGTTCAGTTATAGGGTTCCATACCATTTCATCTTTAATCCAATTTATCAGTTTTAGTGCAGGTTGTGACATATTAACCATCTCAGCTATTAAATCCATAGATGACATTCCTTGTTTATTAGTTTTACCATTACCTAGTTTAAGGAAAGGTGGTTGTGGTGCAGGTGCTTTCTTAATTTTACTTAATGTTTCATCTGCATTTAAGGTTATTTGGGCTATAATTTGTTTATCTTTCATAGGGTTGTCCTTTAGTTTGGTCACTAAAAGTATAACCCATTCCCTATTAAGCTTTCCTTAAATAATCAGAGATAAGTATCTAAACCTGATACCTATCTATTTAGATAAGTATCTAAACCTGATACCTATCTCAAAGGTCAAATCCCTATTTTTAGGGCTTTATCGTACTTTTGCTTCTAGAGTAGTAATAAGCATAGTAATTTACTGCTAAATATGATAAAAAAATAACAACAAAAAACAACAAAAAATTATAAAAATCAAACCTAAAAATAACCTTACATCACAAATTTACTCAAAACATACTCAAAACGTACAATCATTGTTCACTATTTCATCAATTTACTGATTAATTTTTAATCAATGGTATTTTTTAAGCCTACCACCTAAATCTTATATGGATTATTTTCATTAGTTCTTAGAGTTATATTCGTATTACTTTATAGAGCTAGTTATTTCTAGTTCAAATATTTTATAATTAGTCTTTAGGAGGACAACCCACATGGAAAAAGCAACAGTAACAGCATTCGAAGCTAAAGTAGCACAAAAAGTAGCAGAACGTAGAGCTAAACAAGAAGAGGCATCAATGGCTTTATTAGATAATGAGCAGTTTATGAATACACAGGCACGTATTAGCGCACTTAGTTCAGAAGTTCAGAAGTTAGATACTATCATTCATCAGCTAAATACAGGTATTACACCATTTATTGCTAAAGATGGTAGTAAGTATACCGTTAGAGTGTTCCCAGTATCTAGTTTTGGTATGGGTTTAGATAAGCTTATCGGCATTATTGCAGGTAGTGCATCAGCATTTACAGATGAGATGGCATTACAGTATGAAGCTATTGTAGGTATTCCATTTACAGAACTTCAGATTGCTAACCAAGTATTAGGTACTGTAGATTATGTCAATAAAGATGGTATCTTAGTTGAAGGTAGTCGTACAGTTATTAAACAAGAAGTGCATGATAGTGCAGATAGTAATGAACCGTTAGCAGGTCTTAAAGCAGTTAAACAGTGGGAAACAGATAACATTACTGAATTACATATGCTTATTCAGTCTATTGCAGTTAAACTTAGTTTATATGAAATCGTACCTACTAAAGAAAAGTTAGCAGATGCCGTTAACAGATGGGAGCAATCAGCTAGACGTAGAGCAGAAAAGCAATTAGAAGAGATTGAGAAGTCTCATCAACTTACGCAGTCATCAGAATTTACTCTTGAAGACTAATCAGCTAGCTCCATTAGGGGCTAGTATTTAAAAAATTTAAATAAGGAAATAAAATGGCAGTAGATAGAAGAACAGAACTGTTTAATGGCAAGTACAGTATGCCACGCATCAAAGATATGCAGTCTAAAGATTCTAAAGTATATAGAGAGTTACAGCACATGTTTGACGCTATGTGGAGAGCATACTTAGTTAAAGGCTCTAAAGGTACTGTTAGTTTACCATATTGGGCACAGCGTGTTAAATCACCTAAATTAATGAACATAGCTTTACAAATGTTATCTGAAGCAGGTTATATTACAGTTAGCACTAGACCTACCCAGAACTGGTCAGAAGCTAAGTTATGCAAAGCTAAGATACTAGAATATGTTACAGAAAAAGAATTAGCATCTATTCGTAAACAATTTAAATGGAGTAAGTATATGCTTACTAATACAGAAGTAGATGAAAAATGTGCTAATTTAACTAGTACTAAAGGTGTAGTATCTGATACAGGATTATATAGACCAGGATTTATGAAAGCAGGTAAAACACAGTTTAAGTTTGACATAAATATGATGAAATCATATTATTCAGAGATAGTAGAATTAGTTAATTATGGTATTGAAAAGACTTTAACACAGTACCCATCTCTAAGAGGTGATTTAGCTAATTACAGTAATGTAGGTAAAGAAGTAATTGATTACTATATGCTTGTAAATAGTACTTACAATAGTGGTAATCGTACTAGCGACCCTAGAGGTAGGGATATAGCCGGATACTTATCTAAAATAGGTAATCCAGTAGGTTATAAAATTATGCGTAGTCTTCTAGTTATTGCAGAAGATAAACGTAATATAGCTACAGAAAAAGGCTTAGAAGCTAAATATTTGTTTATAGCTGAATTAGCAGGATATAAAGCAGGTACTGTAAAAGGTAAAATAGCTTACGGTAAACAGTGCTATAACTGTAAATGGTTACCAGACTTAGATTTAACAGATGAAAAAGAGTTAAAAGAGTTACCAGAAGCTATATGGTTAGAGCGTCTTTATATAGATATTGATAACTATTTTAGTATTGATAACTATAGATGGCAAGTACCTATCGAATTAGATGCTAGTGCTAGTATTAAATCTTATTATGGTTTGTTATTAGGACATAGACCTTACTTAGTTGATTGTAATGTTATAGTAGAAAACGGTAAGTTAAACGACGCATGGGCACACAATACAATAACTAATCGTGATCAAGCTAAATCAGTTATGAGAGTACTTTATGGCTCTAAACAACCTATATTAGATATGTGGACAGATATGGGCATTAAAGGTACTAGAGAAGAAGCTTTAGCTATGGAGAATGACCTTACAGTAGGACAATATGCACCAGCTAATCTTATGAAACAGTTTATGGCTAATCATGCTCAAATGCAACCAGAAATGAAGTTAACTATATGGAATGAAACTTTTACAGTACAGTGTAATAAGTTCTATAATAGAGGAGAAACTACTATTAAGTACGATTTATATGATAGTAATAGTAAATCTATTCGTAGAATACATCATACAGAAATAATTAAAGTACCAAATTTACAACAATTTAGAGTATGGACTAGTACAGGACTTATCCATCATTTAGATAGTAGGGTAATGGATTATACTTGTAACATAGTGTATAATGCTTCAGAATGGTGTATAGCTATACATGACGCAATTGTTGTTGATGCAGAATATGCAGATTTAGCTAGAGTTACATATGCTTCACAAATAGATAAAATATATAGTGAACGTAAGCAAATAATACAAGAGTACTTTCGTAGTATTAACATTCCAGCTTCAGCTATAGTAGAATGGCAAGAAATTATGGATTTAGTAGAACCTATCGGAGATTTTAAATGTTCTCCAATGGTATTAAAATAAGGAGTATATATGAGATATATAGCATTACTTACAGGTAATAGACGAGATGTTAATACATCTTGTCCTAAAGCATTATTAACTAGAATAATCACTAAGAATGGGAGACTATTTAGAGACCATTGTTGGGTAAAATTGACATCAGAAATAGCTAATATACAGCCTAGAGGACATCAGAAACCTATTAAAGTCTATATATTAGCTAAACAAACACAATACATAAAAAGAGGAATAGAACAATCTACTACATTAATTATAAAAGAGATACGACGCATCAAATGATGTGTTGTATTTATTTATTTTTTTTTTTCTTGTATAAAAAGAAAGATAGATAAGAAAATGTTAAATAAGGAGATTATTATGCTTAGTCTTATAATGGGAATAGCAACTGCTTTTAATATATTAATTATATTTAAAAAAATAGAACTTAAACGCTTTCAAGATGCATTTTTTGATGGAGGGTTACTCATATTATTAACTTTAGTATTTGGAGGCTCTCTTGGAGGTATGATGGTAGCTACAGTAGCATCTGCAGTTATATCTTTATATTTTTTATTTAATCAACCTAATTTGTTTGAAGCTTTTAAATCTAATGATGCAAAAGAAAGTACAGAAACTGTTGAAGATATACTAGCTAAGTATAAATTAGATTTAAATATAAAGGATATGTAATGCAATTATTTTATATAATATTAGCTTGGATAGTAGGTATTATTTTTTTAACTTTAACAGTTATCACTTGGTACGGTTTTATTATACCAATTTCTATAGGTTTTTTAGTATTTTTTATATTAAAATACAAATCTCTAAAATAGCTATACCTCAAATCAGATATTTTAAAAAATACCCAATTTACCCTAAATTGACTTCAACGCTAAAGGACTAAAATGAGCTATTTTTTTATAATTTTAATAGTTACTGTATTTATAATTTATGAGTTAAAAAATAGTAAAAATACAAAAACTGTAGATGAATATGAATTACTAGAAGAATTTTATTCTAATAGTAATTTTAATACGTCATTAGGTAGTATGTTTATGTCTTTAGAAGAAAAACAAAAATATATACAATCAGATAAATGGAAAATTTTAAAAGAAAAACGATTAAAAATAGCTAACCGTAGTTGTGAGATATGTAAAAGAAAAAATAATTTACAACTACATCATATAACATATGAAAGATTAGGAGATGAAATTATTGAGGATTTAATCATTTTATGTAAAAAATGCCATCAACAACAACATGATATTTATGGTTACGATAGAATAACACTATACCTACCTTTAATTACATAATTTATATGATATAATTTTATATAACTATTTAAGGATAGATAAAATGACCCAAGAACAACAAATATGGTTAGAAAACCAAGATAAACCTTTAGAAGATACATCATTAGATATGATTTTACCTATTAAAGCATTAACTGGATTAGCAGCTAAATTTAGCAAACCTATAAATACTATAGCACAATTAGCAACAAAACGTAATTTAGAAGATACCACATTATATAATGAACTACTTAAAATAGGTAGTGAAAATGCTAAAGCAAAACAACTAGGAAGAAACATAACTAAAGATTTATTTAACCAACAAGGGTTAGCTAAATATATGTATATTAAAGAAGCAGCAGATAATGCTGCTAGAAAACACACTAAATTAGCTAAAGAACTAGGAGAAAAATATAATGAAACCTATAAAAGAGATTGTAGACTACCTTAAACAACAACCTGACATTTTAACTATTGATACCTCTACTACTAAGCCTTTATTTGGCTTAGTTTATTTTAAAACTTATCATAAAATATATTATTTACCTTCTCTTTATAAAGCTTATAAAATTTTAAATCGACTATAATTTCAGTGACAGGCTTCCTATAAGGTGTAAGTCCTATCATTGCTATAAATAGCAGGCATAATTTGACTATTAGGAAAGACTAATATCAAGCTCTTAAGGATTAACTGAGCGGACTAATGGAAAGACATTATTGGCGCAGTACTAGATACGTAAGTCGGTACAATTAAAAATAAAATCAA
>Ga0256828_1001030_pt1 | contig 17913 bp, 24 predicted proteins | sample CV88metaG_FD_185993 | JGI IMG/M metagenome (GOLD analysis project Ga0256828, IMG submission 185993) | Hydrothermal vent microbial communities from East Pacific Rise, Pacific Ocean - CV88 | ecosystem: Environmental > Aquatic > Marine > Hydrothermal vents | place: Pacific Ocean: East Pacific Rise...
TTCATAAGAAGCAATCTTAATATCGGATAAGTGTTGAAGAACTTTTAAAATTTCTGTTTCTGTTGGTTGATTTGTCATTTTAATCCTTTGCTTTTGTTAATATTATATCATAAAAACATTAATTTAACCTTATATTCCCTCTACTTCAACAATTTGCTCTAAGATGTGCTCAGGAATTTCATTGATTTTAGATGTAGTCTTAACACCATTTCTCTCAATTTCGGCGGCCAATTTATTATAAAAATTAGCTATATTTAAAGTATTATCGCCTTGACTTCTTACTATGTTTTCTAATGAGTCCAATATATTTTCTTTCATCTTGCTTTCCTTTGGCTTGATTAGTATAATTTTACAATCAATAATTGTAAAATTATAAGTAAAAATATTACTACAACTCTATTCTGAATATTCACTTTAATGTCTGATATTAAAGTTTCTGGCAATGTACCATCTTTTAGGTAATTACTGTATTTGTATAATTTTAAAATATAATCTAAAATCACAAAACCTAATATTACTTCTATTAATAAAAACATTTTGTATATCCTTTATCTCTTTATTTAATAATTATATACTAAATGAACTTAGAGTGCACTTAAATACAGCCTTCACACGAACCACTTCTCCAATCTTTTTCATTTATTTTTTTCGTATAGATTTTCGGGGTCTTTTTCTGACAAAATTATATTGTTTTATGCAAAGAGTTCAAGGACATTTTTTGCCTTTTTCTGAGACTATCCATTGTTCATAAGGATAACCATCCATATAATCATCCCAACATTCAGAATAATTATCATCAAAATGCCAGCTTGAATATTGATTTTCGGTCCCCATATCTCATCTCAGAAATGTTTCATACTCAATTAAAAGAACACCATCAATTCTGATTTCCCACAAACCAATACATAAGCATGGGTGTGAGCCGGTCCATTGAACATCGATAATTTTTTTATAATTTTGTATTTTTAGGTATTATCTTCTTCCTTTATCTATCATTCTGTCCAAATAGTCTTCAGCAACCATCAACTCTATTTCAAAATAATTAATCTCTTTTTGAGAATTACTTAAAATTGCCAATTCTAAATCTTTTCGTAAAGATTTTATGTGTTCTGTGATTTCTTGATATGTCATTGTTAAGCCTTTTGTTTAATATGGTATAATTATAGCATATTAATGCTTAAAATAATATTAAATCCTAAGGATTTAAAGACTGTCTATCAAATCTTCAATAATCTCAAAAATTTCAATGTTAGCCTCTTTTGCCATAGTATAAATTTTTGTTTTTAGCCTAGCCCATTCCTTCTCAGGCAAATCCCAATCATTGCCTAGGGTCCAGTCATCGTATTCTCCTCGTTCAGGGAGTGTCTTAATTTTTAGGAGACTTTTTACCTCAGCAGGGGAGGTTTCGATCATAAAATTTAAAAATTTATCTAAAAGCATTTTTTTCTTTATGATTTTGAAATTATATCCAAGGACCTCGTTATAATCATGAACCTCGCCACCCATGACATCCTCAATGTCTTTTTTATATTTTTTGAGAATTTTCTCTGAAGCATCGAGATAATCCTTGATAATCTTTGCCTTATCCTTGCCTTCGATGAGGTGATGTTCCTCAAGTAAATTCTGAATATTCTGTGCAGACATTCCCTTGAAATTTGGAGATTTTATGAATTCCTTAAAAATGTCATCCGAAATGTCATCGAACAAATCTTGAACATGGCCGTTTTTCATATCAGAAGGCATAACCCATCGTCTGCCTTGCTCATCCATTTCCGTGTAAATATCTTCAGAAGCACCAAATGTATGCGATCCTTTCAAAACGAATGTTATAGGACTGTCATAATCAATACCATCAGCACCGTCAAAAATGTCATAAGAGCCGAAATCTGTAAAGCATGACATAGTCTTTTTTGTTCCTTGAAGTTTTTCGACTTTTTCGATGTTACTGAGGTCTGTTACATGAAAAAATTCCTCTTTGTTCACTGTAAAAATTCTCTCCATAGCCTTCGGTGTTATGGGAATGTAATGGTTCATCATATTAATAAAAATGCTCCTTGACGTACTCTTTCCTTCCTTTGATTTTTCTGAGATTAAACCTATATATTCTTTAAAATTCATTCAAAATCTCCTATTTTCTAATATTTATAAGGTTATCGAATTCCTCGAGGATTTTTTCTACTACGATAGGACAGAATCCTTCGTCATTTTTTTCAAAAAATTCCCTGACTCTCTCAGGTTCCCAACCATCTTTGTATGCTCTGTCTGATAGCAATGCATCCATAACATCAACAGCTCCTAGTATTTTTGCTTCAAGGCTTATCTCATGGGATTCCAAGCCTTCAGGATAACCTGTGCCATCGCATTTTTCATGATGTTGTGTTATGAGTGATAATTCCTCATTCTTGAAACCGAAATCTCTGAGAATGTCTCTCCCGTACATTGGATGTTTTTTGATAATCCTCCATTCAGCATCGGTAAGTCTATCCTTTTTTTCGAGGATTTCAATCGGAATTTTGATTTTCCCAATATCATGAAACACTGCCATCGTTTTGATAAAATACAATTCCTCTTCAGAAAAACCAAAAAATCCAGCAATATATACTGTCATCGTCGAGACATTTTCTACATGATCTTCGGTTTCTATATTAAATAATTTTTGCTGATATAGATATATTTGTCTTTTCAGTAATTCATCCATAATAATTTTCCTTTTTGTTATTTTGTGCCATATCGTATCATATGATAGCACTTCACCGAATAATAAAACACGAGAGTTGTAATTTTTGGTATTTTTAGCTTTATAAGCACTTCCAAAAAATATTTGTCGGCTTTGTTATACTCTTCCTTGTCACATAGGTAATCGTGAATTATGACAGCTGGCATATAATTGCTTCTATTTGGAGGCCATATGCTCCAAAAAATCCTAGGGATATCAGCACCATTTGTCCTATATCCCTTAGGTATTATAATATCTTTGTACTTAAAATCTGACAAGAGGACATATCTGTCTTTGGTCAGTGGAGACATTTGAATTTGTTCGTATAAATTATTGTGCATTGGCTCTGATATTCCCATCATAATATTGTATTTGAAATGCCTGTTATGATGCCATCTGAATCATAACTGATATCCTTTTGTTTTTTCACATAAGAGTTTAGGTTTATGTCGTAAATCTCTATGTATATACCTGTCAGTGAACCATCACTATCAAATGAAAATTCACTATGTTTCAATTTTTCTGTGTTGCCTGGTTTGTAACTATCAATGGCATTTAAAATGCCATCGGCATCAAATGAGAAAACCGTATTGTCATCCCTTACGCCATGGAATATTTGACTATGTTTCCTTACCCTTGCCTCTACCTCAGCATCGGTGGCAAGATTTTCCTCTGAAGGAGCATACTTGTCTCCTGCTCTTGTCTGCTTTGCTCTTAATTTTGTCAGTCTTGCCATAATAAACCTCCAGTTTTAAAATATTTATAAATAATTTAAAATTAACAAAAGGAATTAAAATGAGCGACAAAGAAAATTATGAAAACCTAATCAAGAAGCAAATCTTATCATTTGATTTGCATAAAAATCAAAGTTATGTAGATAGGCTAATGAAAGAGGGCGAGATAAAAGGACTATTAAAACTTCAAAAATTCTATAGGAACACCATTGAAGCAAAATATCTGATAAAGCAAGAAAAATTGAAATCATTTAAAAGTATTGAAGCTTCTATGAAAAAATTTGATATCGAAAAAGATGGACCAAAGGTTGCGAAAGAAATTTATTTTGCATATAAGCAATTATTAGTGGTTATTCATAGGCTAAGGGATGAACTATGTATTTTAAAAGCAACAGAAAAAATATTTGCTGACCTGGATAGGGATGTAGAAAACACATTAACAAGTTTGGATATACTGTCAGAATTGAAAGAGGTTAGGGAGGTAAAAAAATATAGTCCCGATGTACAAATAAGGGTTGATAATAACTTATGTGCTTTAAAGCGTCCTGGAGGCAAAAAGAAATTCGTTTGTAATAATGAAATCGTTCCAGGCACAAAATACTGTAAAGAGCATCTAAAAAAATATGAACCTATAATATATACAGACATTTTTCCTGAAGGAGAATAAAATGAGAAACATTTCAGCACAAGAATTATCGTACAGATATAATGCAATCAAAGAAAATCTTCAAATAAGTTCTGATGAAATCATGGATATGCTCATAGAAACGAGAAGACAAGATGACATGGGAATAGAGGAGATAATAAGGGGAGAAGGGGCAAAACAGTCAATAAATAATTTTTTGTTATTTATTGAAGATTCCTTTTTGAGTGATCTCGATATAAAGGAAATATACAAATATAAAGACATTGAAACGTCAGAGTGGGATTTTTTATCTTTTGAAGAGCAAAGTTTGCTCAAAAATACAGAAAGTTTTTATAAAGAAATATATAAAGATTATATGCTTAATAGGGCATACCTCATGATTATGCGCAAAGAGGTTACTAATTTTGTTGAAGTTACACTGAAAAAGATAAATTCAAAGCCAAGTTCAGAAAAATTTAATGAAATAGTCAATTATATTATCAATAATTATACTTATGCAGACACAATGAAAGCATTAGGTTTTGACGTACAACAAGATAAGGAAACTCAAGAAATATTACTTGCAAGATACAGGCTTGATGAAGAAACATTAAGGTATAAGTTATAATATTTTTACGAATATAGGTATATATAATTCTCATTATTCTGTTTTATAAATAACATTAAGGAATGTAAATTTGTCTTGTCAAGATGTTTTATGCAAATGAGCTCATTAAAATTTACAAATTATAATTTACATATCCGAAAATAAAAATTGTTCTTAATGAACAGAAAGGAGAAATAAAATGGCTATTAAATCACTTTTAAGTCAAGGTAGACAAATTAAGGCTTCAGTAACTCAAGCTGATGTAGACTTAGGTACAGATAATGGTTCAAGAAACACACTCGTAACAGGTGCTGCATTCTTGGAAGAAGACCTAAATAATATTAGGGCAATGATTTTAGATATTACAGGGGAAACTTTGTGGTCTGATACACCTGCAGTTACATTAGCTGACGCAGCTGGATCATCAACAAAACAGATTATTCAACCTGTACAATATGCTAAAACAGGAATTACTGGTTCTAGTATCGTAACAGCTTTAGACGCTGTAGCAGGAGTTGCTAACACTACAAGTACAACTGACATAGGTTATGTTGTAACTGATGAAGCAACACCAGCTGAAGGAAACAAAGCACATGTTACAATTAGAGAAGCAACAACAAATGCACCTATCTTTGATGATAATGAACAAAAAGTTTATGCTGTAGCATATAATGATGGTAATGATAAAGTTGAATTAAAATTCTTCAGTAATGACAGTAATGGTGCAGCAGCTGCTTATACTTTTGCTGATGCTACTGATATTGAAGCAATCTTACCTTCAAGAACTTCATTAGCAGATGCTAATGAATCATTCCCTATGATAAATGCTGGTTGGGCTGACGCTGTTGGTTCATTTGAAATCGGTACAAGAGCATGGGTAGATGGTCTTAGAAATGACGGCACAACTGCAACTTATGGTTTTGTTGATAATGAAGACATAACTACAACTATTAACAAAATTGCTGCTGTTGGTATAGATGATAAAAATCTTGGCGACAATGTATCTGTAGTTTCTGGTATCACTAGTTCTACTTTTGCTACAACTTTCTTAACAGATAACGCTGATTCATATCTTGCTGATGGAGATACTCTTTACGATGCAATCGAAAAATTAGATGTTCAAGCTAAAGCAAATGCTGACGCAGCTGCAAGTGCTTCTTCTGATAAAAATATTGAAATTCTTACAGCAGATGTCGCTGAAAGCACAGCGGTTACTTTACCAAATAGTAAAACTTACCTTAATACTGATAAAGATGCGATGGATGTTTATGTAAATGGACAACATTTAGTATCAGATGCTGTTGCTGGTGGTGCTGGTAACGGTGATTATGCTGAAACAAGTACAACTGAAGTATCATTCAACTTTCCATTAGAAGTTGGTGATGTTGTTACATACGCTATCAAAAAAGCTGAGTAACATAATATATCCTTTGGTTTTCCAAAGGATATTATATATATATTTTTTTTCCATTTTTGATAATTATTTTTTTAAATCTTTTTATTTCTGTATTATCTTTGAAATTTTCACAGGTATTATCTTTTTTCTTAAGTGAATGAAATAATTCACAAATACCAACAAAAATAGTTTTCTTTTTATAGTGTATACATTTTTCGCATACTCCTATTTTATAATTATATGCATTCATATTATTTTCCAAATACTCTTATCCCTAATTTTTCAACCGAATCTCGAATATCTATATCATAAGATATCATATTATCATTATCTTTTGGCACTAATTTATCTTTTAAAAATGAATAAAATTCTTCCATGCACTCTATTGTTGAATATTTAACTATCTTAACTATTTTTCCATTTTCTTCTAAAACTATGCTATATGTTAATTCATCTGTTTTTACTTTTTTTATCTTTGATATTTTACTTAAATTTATAAGCTCACTATCTATTTCAATATAATTACTAAAAATATTCATTAAGTTGTTACCTCCCTATATATTTCTGTGACAAATCTCACCACAACATCCGGATTATCTGATATACTTGTTAGCTTTATTTTCATTAATAATTGTTTTGGTATAAAAGCAGTATCACTTGACTCTATTGTTAAACCATAATCATTGGTCCCTGTTATCTCAAACCTATTAATAAATCTGTTCATAATTATATCAAAGTCATACATCATATATTGTCCTGAACTGTCAGTATTTTCAACCAAAGTGCCATCTATAACATCATAATTTCCTGTGTGTTTGGGATTGGGAAATAATGTATTTGCAGGCAAAATTATTTCAACAGTTGCTTCATCTCCTTCTGTTGCATTTCGCCAAAATAACACCCCATCTTTCAAATAAATATCGTCGATAAAACCAACTAATAACTCACCTGGCCCATTTACCCTAAATGGAGCACCTTCACCTCTAATCCCGTTAACTAGGTCATCACCAGCACCGGTAATATATAAGTAGGTCTCGCCTTGTCTTGATGTATTATAAGTTTTTGGTGTCCCATCTAACTGGACAAATTGTTTTTTAAATCCCATATTTAACTCCTTCTTGTTTATAAATTGCTAGTAACTCTGTTTTAGTGTACAAAATTTCATCATAAAACCACTCAGAAATTTTAAAATTGGTATACCTCATATAACTTAAAGGCGTTCCCGACGAGACTGTTCCAAAGTTTATAAACACATTATTATACTCATAATAAGTATTATTTTTTTGAGTTGCAGTTCCCACTTCTACTCCATTTTTGTAATATGTTAAAGTATTCCCATTACCTGTTACGCTTAACATTACCCACTTGCCCAAATCAAGGTTATTTGTAGAAATCCTTACACTTTCATAAGCATTTCTAACATTTGTTCTGCTACTATAAGCACTTAGATAATCTGTGTAGTTTCTATTGCCTATACTAAATATATAGTTATAACCAGATGATGTATTAATCCAATAACTAAATGTAAAAACATGTTGATGATTAAAATTTTCCATATCCTTAAATCTTAATGTTTTAAGATTTTTGATGTCAAAATAATCGTAATTGTCTGTGCTTATAAGATCGGCTTTACTGGAATCAAAATCTGTATCAAATGAACAACCATATGGTATCCCATTTATCATACCAAATAATCCCAATCCTTGAGATAAAATTTTTCTATATAAATCATCCACAGATATAGCAGTCAAAGAACTATCTGGGTTTGCTATTGTTAATCCTAATGTTTCTTGTTTGCCATAGTACCTAAGTTTATATTTATGGAATCCTTGAGACAAAAACTTTTCGTTAGTAGAAACTAAAGTAGCATTATAGTCTTCATCTGTACTAAATACACCAACAATAGATTCATCATCTATAATTAATTCAGCACATCCATTGGCACTAAGTTCAAAAGTATATAATCCCACATAATCTAATTTTAAATATCCCTCTTGTATTATAATGTTTTTGTTTTCTGTTATTGAATCTAATTCTATTGCATCTTGTGATAGAATATTGCCTAAGTATTTCTCATTACAATATTTCTTTTCTAATATAGTAAAATTATAGTTATTATTAGGTGGAGAAGATATAGAGCTAGCATCATAATAATTATATCTAACACCATTTTCATAATTTTTGTCTATATCATCTATAATATCTGGATTTTGTGTATTAATGAGATACCTAACCATACTTTCACTAAATGCAAAATTATAAATCTTATATTTACCCAAAGCTATATTAGATAAAGGATTAGATTTTGTTCCTATCATAAGATCTGATGACTTAAATGAACTAGGTTTAATATTAACATTAAAAATAAAGGCACCATCATAAAAGATGGACCATTTTTTATTAGAGAATACCATAGTAACATTATGAAATTTATTTAATTCTATATCTTCTTTATCTATAATCTTTAATGATCTAGCATTATGTCCTTTGAAATATAAACCTTTATTTGTTATTTCCAAAAGATATTCATTTTTATTGTATAACAGTATATTTTTATCTAGCATTAAAAGCTTAAACCAAATACTAAAAGTATAATCTTTATCTATATTAATATTTTGAATTTCACCAAAAGTAATATAGGATTTTTCATCTAAGAATGATTTATCTATATAAAGAGGTTTATTAGATATAAACCCGAAATCGTTATTAATAGTATCAATAAAAACATTATCTTCAATAGATGATTGAAAATCCACATTAAATTGTAATCTTTTCTCATCTTCTAATATAGGAATATCAATTTCAGGCTCAACAGCATTTAATTCTTCCAGGTATTGGTCTTTAGATTTGATATCATCTGTATAGATGCCTTCTACAAAGAGAGAAAAAGAGCTTATTTTAGAACATTTTATGGTTAACACTGGGTCTTTTAATTTGTAATTTATAGAAAACTCAAAGTGAGTATAGTCTTTTAATTCTATATTTCCCATAGAATTAATATCTGCCGAAATATTTCCCAATTTTAAATCTATAATGGCTTCATTAAGGTAACCTTTGAATTTTATAATATATTGTTGATTGGGTAATAGATTTATATTTTTTTGAAAATAGTAGTAATCATTGCTTGTAAAAGCATTTACATCATTTACGACAGTTACATCAAGTGCCGCTTCATCCCCTGATTGAGTTATATCTACTTTTGTTATTCCTGTATTCAAAAATGATGATATACCTGCTATTGTCGTAAACGTTGAGTCATTATCAGAAAAAGTAATTAATCCATCTGCCATTGGTGCTACCAATTCATCCAAATAATTACTTAATGTATAGAAATCCGATATATCTCTAAGATTCTCTGAAGAATTCGCCTTGAGCGTAAAGCCTAGATTGTCGAAAAAAATATCATTTTCTGTTATATTGTTAATATTCATTATATAATCCCTTTTTTTATTATTTATAAGTTATTAAGTTTTCTCCAATAATCTTTAACAAATTTTTCCCTCATAATTGCATATGTTTTGTCCTGAATACTATTTGTTTTTTGTTGATAGCAACATTTTTCGCATTTAATTAAATCAAATTCTGTTGCATATCTACTCCTTTGTATTAAGCATTTTAATATATTACACTCCATTATTTTGGATAATAGATTTTTCTAAATCCCAAAACAAATACAGAGTTATCTAGTGAAGTGCCTAATATATAAGCACTTATAGCAGTGCCTTCAGAAAAATCTATATTAAGATTTTCATTATATGCATAACTAACATCTGCGCTACCTAAATTCAATGAAACTAATACATTTCTGTCGTCATTTTCATCCCTTACTTCAATAACTTTACCACTATTTGTATCTGTTGTACTATATTCGAACGATACCAAACACATATTTTCGCCTGTACGTAATTCATATGGAAATTTGCTAGAAGCTATGCCATCTGCATATCTCATATATGTATTTCTTCTATTGGTACCAGACCTAGAAAACATAACCCTAACAATTTGATTATCTAAATATTTTTCTCTATCTTCATCATAATAATAAGGTAATGCAATAGTCTTAATATCAGCTTGATCTATCCATTCTATAACATCATTGGTCCCATCATATCTTAAAATCTTTTGATCATCTAATTCTGGGTCAGGATCAGGTATAGTAACTCCACCGGCAACAGCCTCAGACCACACATAATCTGTACCATCAAATTTAAGAAAGAAATTGTCCATATCTGGTGATATAGCAGCCGGCGCATGAATGGCATCTTCTATATGTTCTGATATTTTTGCAGAAACATAATCATCCATTTCTTGTTCAGATGCAAAATCACCATCTAATACTTGACTTTCTCTTATTTTTGTTCTAGCCATTATTTACTCCTATACTAATCGTGAACGGTTTTTATATTCTGTATATAACTGTTCGCTTTGAAAATATTCAGTATTATTAATTGAAGTTTTATAAAAAATTGTATAACTATCAGGTTTTTTCATACCATCTATCAAAGAAAGACTTAGCTCCCATTGATATAATCCTGATACTATTTCATCCATACTAAAATAATATTCGTCAGAAGAAAATGTTAAATCCTCTTGCAAAAATAGTTTATCTGAATTCCTCATTATCTGAACATTAGGCAATTGTCCTGTTAAAGGAACCGAATTCTTTAATAAATGTAGGGTACAATAAAAATTTGTATCTAAATATATTTTATTCATCAATACTCCTACTTTTATCTTTATTTATACTAATTCTTTGTCCACAATTTTATTGTATACCAAAATTTTGAATTGTGTTCTTCATTTGTCACACTATATTCTATGTACTTTTTTCCTTTAACACTTATTATTTCTTTGGTATGTTCAACCTTTGATGATTTTAATGCAACAGAAAGCCTTGAAAAATTTGATTTAATCCTTTTTACTCTTGGATAATATCGAAATCTTATTTTTGCCATTTTCTTGTCTTTATTTTTATAAGGCATAAGTATAATCTTAAAACTATCTTTTTTATCATCAATATTTGCACCAAAAGAAATTAGGTTTCCTATTGAATAGTTTTTTGAAATAGTATATCTTTTATTTTTTCTCTTTAAATTTTTTCTAATTATGTTTATATTAGGGAATCTCTTATATAGCTCCTCTAATTCGATATCTATTTCTTTTATTAATTTTTTTATATCCTTGATATTATAATCTATTAAATCTTTTGCTTCCGGATTATATTTTTTAATATTATCAATTATCAAATCATCTAAACCAAAAATTTCCTTAAAATTTTTATTCATTTATATCCTTTCTGCTCAATTAAAATCAAAATAGTTAGGCAAACTGCCTAACTATTTGATTATGCTTGTTTATAATCTACAACAATATTACCTTCTAAAGCTTCTGCTAAAGTGATGATACCGTTGGCATCAACTGTATAATCATTTCCTGTGCCTAATGAAAGTCTGATACCTGAAGCATATACTCCTAAAACAGCTGTATCACTAGATTCAATATCTGTAATAGTAATAGTTAATCCATCAGCGGATACTTCTGATGAAGAACTATCGCCATAAAAAGTAGTATTGACTGTACCGGCCAAAGAATCAAGCTCTCTAAGGGCCGCTTCAATATCAGATTTACCTTGAATATCGTCACCAACCAAATCATAAGTTTTATCAAAGATTGTAGCAGTGCCAGTTTCACCAATTAGTGGGATCTCAGTGCCCAGATCGCCTGCAGCCCATTTGGTTGAACTTGTGGCACTATAAATTAATGAACCTGATGTACCATCAGTAATATCTACTGTAAGTCCTGAACCATCTGCAGAGGCGATTGTACCGCCTTTACCGACTGTGATATTAGAATCTTCAACATCTAAAGTTTCTGAATTAACAGTTGTTGTAGTCCCATTTACAGTTAAGTTACCATTGACTGTAACATCATTTGAAGCAACAACTGCCCCACTTGTACCATCAACACTTAAAACTTCTACTCCAGAAGTACTGCCAACAATAGAAAGTTTGCTATCTGTTGTAGCAGTAATTGCTCCTGCATTATCTACAGAAACATTTGCTCCAGCAGCATCACCCACAACTAATGTATTTATCGTTACATCAGATGTAACGTCTATTTTAGTGCCGTCAACAGCACTATCTAATATTTTCGTCCTTGTTACAGCTCCATCAGCTAGTTTAGCTTCTACAACCGAAAGGTCCTTTAACCATTTTGAACCTGTTACTCTTGTTATTGCCATGTTTAATCTCCCGTGAATTTATTTCACAATTTTAATATCATAGAGAATACTCTATATTTTTATTTATAAATTATTGACCACCAAGGATTGCATATTCTAAATTCTTTATATCCTTAATCATAGTTTCTATGCTTTTTGGTTGCACTTTTACTATCTGAGACGAATTCAAGCCATATACGGTGTCTTTAGCTATTAAAGTATAAGTTCCTGATTCAGAAAAAGTGTATTTAAAATTATATACACCTATATTGCCGACCCTTATAATATCTGTGCCTGCTGATAGTGTTTCTAAAAGTTCTGTAATAGTAACTGTATTATTTACCATATTCTTAATATAATAAATATAACTTCCTATGCGCAATCTATCAGACACCACAAGGCCTGTCACATCATCCAATACTATATCGGTATCTCCAGTATCTTGATTATTAGAAGTATTGGTGCTAAAAGCATCTACAGGCTCTATAACTTCAGAAAGAGCTATGCCTTCATCTATGTACTCATCATTAGCTATATCATATATATTAGTTTTAAAACTACAACCATATCTTTGTGTAATAATTTGAGCCAAACCTTCTTCGTTTTGTATAAACAATCCTACCATATTTCCTCCTTAATTCCCTATAATATCCGGAAATATCCAATAAATTTCTTCTACATTAGAACTAGCAGTTGTTCCTGTGCCTTCATCCTGCATTATTACGCACTCTTCAAAAGAAACTACATATTCCTCTTCATTTATGACTATAAGATAATCCCCATACGCTACATCCAATAAAGGACTACCATATAAACCATTAGATATAGATACTAAAGAGTCTGTGCCCAATAAAGTGCTTGTATCATTAATATAATAATAGTCAAATGTTAAACCTAAATTGCCTTCTAATGATTCTTCACTAAAATAGAATTTTAAAGCACTTTGATTAACTTTATAGTCTATTATAAAAACTTCATTATCAGAAGCTACTCTGAAACAATAATATCCGTCTTCTGCAAATGTATAATTCCAACTATAAAGATTTTTGCCTTCATTGGCCATAGTTCCTGAAGTTATTTCTTCGTCATCTCTATACACTATTATATCTGGAATTTCATCACTACCTAAAGGAGTCATTATTAGTATCTTTATTGCATCATTGATGCTTTTGCATTTCGTACTTCTTGTTATATTAGTGCTACTAACAATAGCATTATAAGTATAAGATTTCGAACTTAAAGACCCATTTTTATTCAATGATGTTTGATATATAGCATATGAACCTGATACAGTAGGCACAAACACAAAGCTTTCATTAGATTTCTTTAATACTTCATCAGTATCTTCATTCTTGGCTATAAAATAATTATAAAGATTTTCTGATTTTTCTTCTATATTTTGTATAGCTACTTTTACTATATTTTCATAGACATCTAAATTAGCTTCATCTGAATTGCTTATATATCCTAATATGATATCATTATTAAGAATATTATCAGAATAATTTAATATAACATAATCTGAATATATCTTATCTGTTTTATCTTTATCACTATATATTTCTATTAGCACTAAATCTTTATCAGATATTTTGCCTTGAATCCCTAATATATCTCTATCACCCAAATTTATCTGATAACTAGGGTCATCTGCTATAATTATATAAGATTTGGTTACAGATGAAGTGAGAGTATTATCATAATAAGTAGAATCCATGTAGATATCAGAAGTAATTTCGTTTTCATCTGAATTAGTGATGGAGCCATATATAGTATAATTAAAAACCATAATACTTTCTCACTGAGTATACCTATATTTGATAGCCACGCCAAATTGCACATGACCTGATCCTTCTGTTTCTTCTGGCAACTTTATGCTTACACCAATTCTAGCTTCGTCTCCTACTAAGCCTATCTGTGTATCATCTAAAGGTTCAGGATATATCAAGCCTTCTATTTGATCCTTCGAGGTTTTACTATAATCCATTGCTGTTTTGCTTAATGTAACTGGTGAGAATGATAGCCCATAATTATCATATCCCAAACCATTGGTTTTTACGGCATCATTACTTCTATCCAAATGAACCCTTACACCCATCTCCGGATTGTTTAAAGCCGATGTTCTCATGAACTCATAGTCATTTGTGGATGTTTGTGGTATATCATTTTCATCAATTCCGCCGGACCTAAAAAAGTTAGGATTATATGGAATTGATGAATCATGAGAACTTGCTACATATCCTCCCCAATTAACCCCAACTGCTTTTAGATAAATCCCAACATCATAAATTGGCTTCGTTCCATTGTGACGAATATAATAAAAAATTGGAGATGAGCCCACTCCAGTTTCAAGGTCACCAAAATCTTCTCCTTTGAGAGTCGTTGTCCCATCTTTATCGAATATCGTATGGCTACTTTCATCGCCATAACTATAAAGTGATGATATTAATATTACTTCAGCCATTTGTTAATCCCCTTAGAAAGTATAGGTAATTCTTGTGTACAGGGCTATCTGTCTTTTTCCTGCATCTTCTAATGATTCAGGAACAAATAATCTAGTTTTTATCCAAGCATAATCTCCACCAGAATAACCATCAAAAGGATTAATAACATCCTCAGTTCCATTACCACCAGGCCTTCCATCACTATTTAATGGCCTGGCATTCTCTAATGTATCCATCCAGTCTGTTCTAAATTGGTTATCTATTTGAGATTCAGACTCATCTTTATATATAAGATACATTCCGTCAATCGCACTTGTTCCTGATTCACCTGCATATGAAGCATCTCCCCAGGCTTTCATTTCATCAAAATCCACTTGCGCTCCGGCAGTATCATCTGTACTTGTAAACCCAGTGCCACCGGTCCTAACATTTGTCGTTGGTTGAAAATAAAATTTAACACCAGTAATAGCTTCAGTTGCACTGTGTGTTATAATAATATCAAATTCACCAGAACTTTGTGCATTTGTTAATGCTCCCAAAAAGATACCTGTTGTATTACCATCTCCTGTAAGAACTGTCCCCATTTCTGTTTCTTCGTTCCATCTTAATGACTCTTGTGATGTGGGTAGATTGCCACCATCACTTGATTGAAAATAAATTATAGGCTTAGCCATGCATTTCCTCCTTTATTAATATTTATAAAGTTTCAGTTTTTAGATTATCTTATTATAATAAAACTATCTTCTTTACTTACTTTTATATTGAAAATATATGGTAATGGCTGCAATGTATCATTTATTATCTCCTCGAAAAATAATAGGGAATCATCGGCTTCTGTGACTAACCTCCATTCTCCTACCCTTTGGTCATATACACTAACATTTTCTAAATATGTTAAATTAGGCCTTATCTGCTCATTGAATGTGCCTTCTATGCCGTCCCAAATAATAAGGTTTTCTCCTTTGGTCAAAATAACTTCTTCTTCTGACCCCTTTTCTCTTTTGCCCAATAAAATAGTATATTCATCATCTACATTTTCGTAATATAGAACTTTATTGTGCATCTCTATGTTTTTATCTAATGTGCCTGGTATAATAATACCCCAATTATCTTCTGCTTTGTCACTAAAATTTATTAAAGATGGTATCGTTAAGCCTTTGTCTTGCAATTGATTTAAGAATGAGTTTTCTAATGTAGATACTATATCTTCATCTTTATTCCAATTTTGATCTACTGATGTATCCCAATTTCCTTTTCCATCACTCCACCACGGCAAAATATTATGACCTTTGGCTATAAAATAATACACCAAATCTAATATATTAAATTCTAAGTTAAATGCTCTTGATATAGTATTAACAAATAACTCCAAATCTATTGCAAAATCTTTATCCACTGACACAAAATGCTCTATATCTAATCCATAAGCATAATTAAGTTTTTCTACAGTTATCTCAATATTTTGTACGGCATCCATATTGATGACAGTAGCCACTTCTATATCTAATGCTCTATTTTCTGTTATAATCTGCAAATACTCTAATACAAGCTCATAACTTTTATTGATATCTGTATTGACTTCTAAATTCAATACATAATCTTTAGATATTGAAATATCTGTTTCAATATTAGTAATTTCTGTATCATTAAAAACAGATTGAAATTCTATAGCTAAAGGATAATCTTTATATAATTCAGATATATTAAATTCTATATTAGCTGTATAATTGCTAGTAATTTCATAGATATCAAATTCCATATCTGTTATTTCATCTATGTCTATAACTATACCAGCTTCCATATCTAAAGTAACAGTAGAACCTATCGAAGAAACATTAGCTTCTATATTCAAAGGAGCATCATTAACACAAAGAACTAATATTTGAAAATAGTCATCTTTATAACCTAAAGGAACTATATAAGTTTGATGTTTGATATTCAATTCATAAGGCTTAAGCATTTCAAAGTTAAAAGATCGGTCATAGTGAGCAGCCAATAAAGTTTCAAAATGTATAGGGTAATTTTTATTTAATCCTATAATATTATATTCTGTATTTAAGATAAAATCATCATGATAAACTCTAGTGAATTCCATATTTAATGGATAATCTTTATGAATTTCTGATATATTTGTTTCTAAAGAAGTATTATAATCTTTATTAACAGAAGTGATATCATATTCTGTATTTAAGATAAAATCATCATGATAAACTCTAGTGAATTCCATATCTAAAGGAGCATTAGTTGTAACAATAGAATATTCTACATCTAAAGGAAAATCTTTATCGATAGATGTAGAATATTCTATGTTAGTGGTATAATCATCATGATAAACTCTAGTGAATTCCATATCTAAAGCTGTTTCATCGCGATAAACTCTAATAGCCTCCATATTAAGACTCCAATCAGAAGAAATAATAGGATAAAATTCCATATTTAAATGATAAACCAATGCATCTGTCCGCTCTACTTCGAAATTTATATTATAATCTTCCTTAATCCCAAAATTAAATTCATATGAAAGTCTATATACACCCGAGATATAAGAATCCATTTCAATATTCATGATCTCTAAAGAACTCCAACCACACGAATATTCAAACTGTGTGGTTTTATTAATATTATATACTCTTTGCCATTCCATAGATAGAGGATAAACAGTATCAAGGTTCCTATATAATTCAAAGCTAATAACTTTAGTTGCTATGTCTCCAAAAGCCCATTGAAAATTAAGTTCGCCTCTCATAATGGTGGAAAGGAATTCCATATCTAAATATTTATATTGGTCTATTGGAGGAAAAAACTCAAATTCAGCATTTAATATTTCTGGATTAGTAACACTAAGGACTTCTACTTCAAAGTCTGTACTATGCCAAGGAAAGAAAATACTAAATTGGAAATCTCTTTCCCTGTACCCCCAAGGGATTAACTTTGCCTGTAATAATTCATTCCGTGATATAACACTATTGTCAAATACATTATGATAACTTTGTCGTTCAACAAGAGAATGCAAATAACTATAATCAGTATAAACGGAATTTATTTCATCTATGCGAGACGCATAGGGGAAAATTCCTTCATTAAAAGTATATGTAAATGTTTTTTCCAAAAGATTAAGGTTCCAAAATACACACTCGTGACTCATACCCATAACATAAGAATAATCTTTAG
>Ga0256828_1001031_pt1 | contig 17904 bp, 22 predicted proteins | sample CV88metaG_FD_185993 | JGI IMG/M metagenome (GOLD analysis project Ga0256828, IMG submission 185993) | Hydrothermal vent microbial communities from East Pacific Rise, Pacific Ocean - CV88 | ecosystem: Environmental > Aquatic > Marine > Hydrothermal vents | place: Pacific Ocean: East Pacific Rise...
TAAAATACTATTTTTATCTTCTACTACATCGGATAAAATATACAAACCCAAAATACTTCAAACTCTGTTGTAAAAACAATCAACTTATCATATAGAGGTGTCTGCTCTAATCTCTTATCATCTAAAAATGATACTTCCACTATATCCTCTACTTTAAAATCCATCAAAGCCTGATGTCTATTTAATCTATATGTGGTAAAGATATCTTCAAAAACTGATTTTCTTATGGAGGTTAAAACTACTCTATGATGACTATAATACTCTCTCATCTCTATTTGAGCTTGGGATATAGCATCTTTTATATCTATATCATCATAAGATGCTCTCTTCTCCTCCAATATCTCTATCTTGGCTAAGAACTCTTCTAAACTTTTCTGATTGGATATCTTATCTTTGTATATGGTGATAGTATATTGGGGGATATTGTTGAGTATATCATCATACTCTTTTAAAGTAGTAAAATCTAGCTCTTTTAACTTATCAAAATAGTATGATAAATCAATCTCTCTTGCTTTTAACATAGTGATATATTATGATGTGAAAAAGAGGTAAAGAGATACCTCTTATATCACAAAAGAGAAAATTATGCCAAAATCATAGAGGCGAAACTATCAACATCTAATGATGCTGAACCAACTAAAACACCATCTACATTATCGATAGATACTATCTCTTTGACATTGTTTGGTTTTACACTTCCACCATATAGTAGTGGTTTGTTTACTATGTTTTTCAGAGCTTTGTGAGTAGAGTCTATCTCTTCGATAGTGGCACTTCTACCTGTTCCTATCGCCCAGATAGGTTCATACGCAACGATTAGTTTATCATAGCTTGTATCTATACCATCAAATTGACTCTTTAGGTGAGATACAACAGCCTCTAATCCTTGCTCTCTGATATCTAGTGACTCACCGATACAGTAGATAATCTCAAAGCCGTTTTGTTTAAAAAAGTCAAACTTTTTAGCTACCTTCTCTTGGCTCTCACCAAAGTGTTCTCTTCTCTCACTATGTCCAATAAGTATAGTTTTGATACCAAACTCATCTAACTGCTCCAAACCTATCTCACCTGTAAATGCTCCATTTTCTGTATAGTGGGCATTTTGAGCACCGATAGTTGCTACACTCTCATAACTATCAAGAGCAGTTGCTGGTGGAAAGATATATATATCTTCGCTAGAGTCTGCTACAAGAGTATTTAGCTTAGCTATATACTCTTTAGTTATGGCTCTTGTGTGATTTGTTTTAAAATTGGCTGCGAATATCATACTAAACCTTCAACGCTTCGATACCTGGAAGTTTCTTACCCTCTATGAGTTTTAAACTAGCTCCACCACCTGTACTTACAAATGTCATCTCATCAACATCACCTGCTCTTTGTGCCACATCAGCAGTATCTCCACCACCTACGATAGTAGTAGCGTGAGTATCTGCTATATCGTGAGACATTTTAAGGCTTCCTTTTGAGAATTTATCCATCTCATACACACCCATAGGTCCATTCCAGATGATAGTTTGAGCATCATTTAGCACTTCACGGAAAAGTCTAGAACTAGCAGGCCCGATATCTAACCCCATCCAACCTTGTGGTATCTCTTGTGCTGGTAGATACTTAGCAATACCCTCTTCACTAAACTCAGCTGAGCAGACTACATCAACAGGTAAGTAAAACTTTACACCTTTTTTTCTAGCTTTTATCATAACTGTTCTAGCTTCATCAAGCAAATCCTCTTCAAGTAGAGAGTTACCTATCTCATAACCTTGAGCTTTAAGAAAAGTAAATGCCATACCTCCACCGATGATAATCTTATCAACCTTATCAAGTAGTTGTCTAAGAGCCTCCAGTTTACCTGAAACTTTAGAACCACCTACTACTGCTACAAATGGTCTGATAGGATTTTCAAGTACCTTACCAAAGAAAGTTACCTCTTTAGCTAGTAAAAATCCTGCTGCTTTATGTTCAGCATCAAAAAGAGTTGCTATTGCGTGGATTGAAGCGTGTTTTCTATGACAAGCACCAAAAGCATCATTGATATATATATCAGCAAAAGATGCCAACTCTTTAGCAAAATCTATATCATCACTCGTCTCACCTGCTTCAAATCTCAAGTTCTCAAGTAGTAAGATATCTCCAGCTTCCATCTTAGAAGCCTTCTCTTTAGCATCATCTCCTACTACATCTTGAGCCATATATATCTCTTGCTTTATCTTAAGTAGTGTATGAAGTCTTTTTGCTATCGGCTTTAGTGAGAACTTCTCTTCAAACTTTCCAGCCTCAGGTCTCTCAAAGTGAGAAGCTAAAATAATCTTACAATCTCTATCTATACAGTATCTTATAGTCTGAAGAGCTGCTCGAATTCTTCTATCATCTGTGATATTACCAAACTCATCTTTTGGTACATTAAAATCACATCTTATAAATACTCTTTTACCATCAATATCTAAATCTTTTATAGTTCTCACTTATCTCTCCCTACTATTTTTTACTAATATGAACAGCCATATCTACAAGCCTACAAGAGTATCCCCACTCATTATCATACCAAGATAGAACTTTTATCATATTGCCACCGATTACTTGGATAGTATCTAGTGGTACAACTGTACTTTGCTCTTCACCCACAAAATCCTGAGATACTCTATACTCTTCATCAACACCTAAAATCCCTTTGTGTGTTGTCTCTGATGCTACTTTGAAAGCCTCTTTTACCTCATCTAGTGTCACCTCTTTGTTTACAGTTACAGTCAAATCAACCATAGATACATCTGGTGTTGGTACTCTGATAGCTTGTCCGTTTAACTTTCCTTCAAGACTTGGTAACACTTTAGCGATAGCTTTTGCTGCTCCTGTTGTAGTTGGAACTAGGTTTGTAGCACCACTTCTACCTTTTCTTGGGTCTTTTTTATGTTTAGCATCAAGGATTGGTTGAGATGCTGTATATGAGTGGATAGTTGTCATAAGCCCTTTTTCGATACCGAAAGCATCATCAAGCACTTTAGCAACTGGTGCTAATCCATTTGTAGTACAACTAGCATTTGATACTACTGCTTCACCAGCATACTCACCTTCATTTGCCCCGATTACAAATGTAGCTGTATCATCTTTAGCTGGAGCAGAAAATAGAACTTTCTTTACACCATTATCAAGATATGCCTGAACCTTCTCTTTTGTTAAAAATGCTCCCGTACACTCTAAAACAACCTCTGCCCCACTACTAGCAAAATCAAGCTCACTCAAATCTCTAGTAGCAAATTTTTTCGCCTTTTCACTACCAATATGTAGATAACCATCAGCAACTTTTACATCACTTCTTACACCATGAACAGAGTCATACTTTAAGTTATACTCAAGCATCTCATCACTACCACTAGCATTTACTGCTACTAGCTCGATATCATCTCTATCTGCGATAATTCTAGCTACACATCTCCCTATCCTACCTAGTCCATTTATTGCTACTTTTACAGCCATAGTTAAGCCCTTATATAATTTATGTTAGAATTCTATATATTTATTTTACAAAAAATGAGGTTAGTACTTGGTTAAGAGAGATAAGCCCACAGTGGCTCTGTTTGGAGGTAGTTTCGATCCCCCACACAAAGGACATCAAAAGATAGTAGATTTGGCACTAAAATCTTTAGATATTGATTATCTAGTTATAATGCCAACATATTTAAACCCTTTTAAAGAAAAATGGCACACTCCCCCCAATATACGATTTAAATGGACTCAAGAGTTATTTGAAGATAATAAAAAGGTGATTGTATCAGAGTATGAGATAGAAGAGAATAAAAGTGTGCCAACTTATCAAAGCATATCTCATTTGAGTAAAATATATAGTATAAAGTATCTAATTATCGGTTCAGATAATCTAAAATCACTCACAAAATGGTATAATTTTGAATGGTTAAATCAAAATATCACATGGGTAATCTTTACACGCAAAGGGTATGATATAGATACCGATAGACTAAACTCTTTTAAGATATTAGATATGGATATAGATATTAGTTCAACACAGATACGAAATGGCAGTGATAGATGTCTAATTGATAAGAAGATTTTAGACTCTGTAAATCAATTTTATAAAGGAACAAAATGACAATGAATGAGAGAATAGAAAATATTATCAAAGTTTTAGATAATAGAAAAGCTGAAGAGATAGAGGTTTTTAACCTTGATAATGCTGATTATATAGCACAAAGAGTAGTGATAGCAAACTCACTAAACTCAAAACATACAACAGCACTATATGAAGAGTTAAAAGATAAATTAAAACCAAAAGGTGAAACTTTTTTATACTCAGATGTTAGTGATGAGTGGGTAGTAGCTGATTTGGGCGATATACTCATTCACATTATGATACCAGAGTATAGACAAAGATACTCTCTTGAAGAGTTTTTAAATGAGTTGATAAACTCTAAAGATGCTAACAGATAGAGTTACCTCTTTTTTAACCAATAGATATAAGAGCTAACACCTATAAGCAGTAGAGTTATTAGTGTCACTTTAGTAAGATATTGTGATACTAACTCTTGATTACTTCCGATAAAATAACCAATCAAACTCAAAACAACAACCCAGATACCAGCACCTAAAGCAGAGTATATGATAAATTTGAACATATCCATTCTAGCTAAACCAGCAGGTAGTGATATGAGTTGTCTTATAGCTGGTATAAGTCTTCCATTAAATGTAGATATCTCTCCGTGTTTAGCAAAAAACTTTTCTAACTTATCTAATGTTTCAGGGGATACAAAAAAGTATTTACCATACTTTAGTAGAAATTTACGACCAAAGATTATCGCGAAATAGTAGTTAAATATAGCTCCAGCAACTGAGCCTAGAGTACCTATCAATATGATAAGGGATAAATCCATCTTTCCTTGAAATGCCAAATAACCAGCAGGAATAATAATCGCTTCACTAGGAAAAGGGAAAAATGTACTTTCTAAAAACATAAGAGCAAAGATACCAAAGTATCCCAATGCCCCTATGGTATCTACGAGATATAGAGCTATATCGTGTATCATCTACTCTTTAGGCTCTTCTTCACTAAAAGCACCAACAGATGTAAGCTTCTCATATCTCTTATCTAACATCTCATCAAGAGTCATCTCTTTAAGTTTAGCAACCTCTTCTAAGAAATACTTTTTTAAAACTTCAGCTGTTGTCTCTTTATCTCTATGCGCACCGATGAGTGGTTCATCAAGTACATCATCTATAAGATTATGCTCTAACAAATCATTTGGTGTGATTTTAAGAGCTTTTGTAGCTGTCTCAACTTTAGATGGGTCATTCCATAAAATAGCACTACAACCCTCAGGTGAGATAACAGCAAATACAGAGTATCTCATCATAGCCAACTTATCAGCAACACCGATAGCCAAAGCTCCACCACTACCACCTTCACCGATAACAACAGAAATCATAGGTACTTTTGTAGAAGCAAACTCAAAAAGGTTTCTAGCTATCGCTTCACTCTGTCCTCTCTCTTCTGCTCCAAGCCCTGGATAAGCACCTGGAGTGTCCACTAACATAAGAACTGGTATATTGAACTTCTCAGCCAATTTTACAGCACGAAGAGCTTTTCTATAACCTTCAGGATTTGGCATACCAAAATTTCTTTTGATTTTATTTTTAACCCCTCTACCTTTTTGCTCACCTATAACCATACATTTTTGCCCATCTATCCAACCGATATAACACAACATAGCAGGGTCATCTTTAAATGCTCTATCACCATGAATTTCATAAGCATTATCCATAATCATACGGATATAATCTAAAGCATAAGGACGGTCTGGGTGACGAGCAAGTTGAAGTTTTTGATAATCATTGAGAGAACCAAAAGTCTTTTCAACCTCTTTTTGAAGCTCTTTTTGATACTTTTCTACTGCTTCAAGGTTAGCGATAGCATGAGCAGATAAGATTTTCTCTTGTATCTGCTCTATCTTGCTCTCAAAATCCAAATAGGTTGCCATAGCTATTCCTTATATCTTTTTGAAGATTACTACACCGTTTGTTCCACCAAATCCAAACGAGTTACTCATCACTACATTCAGTTCAGCTTTTCTTGCTTCATTTGGTACATAGTCCAAATCACAATTCTCATCAGGTGTTGTATAGTTGATAGTAGGTGGTATTATCCCATCTCTCATAGCCATCAAAGATATAACAGCCTCTATCGCACCAGCAGCACCTAAGCAGTGTCCAACTTGCCCTTTTGTTGAACTTACAGGTGGGCAGTTCTCTTTTCCACCAAATAGCTCTTTGAGTGCTGATGTCTCATTTTTATCATTAACTGGAGTTGAAGTTCCGTGAGCATTAACATAATCAATATCTGGATTACCTGCCATATCATAAGCCATCTTCATAGCACGAAGAGGCCCATCCATTGTAGGAGTTGTGATATGGTTAGCATCTCCACTCTCACCAAATCCGATAATCTCACCATATATCTTAGCACCACGAGCTACGGCATCTTCATAATCTTCAAGAACCAAAGCACCAGCACCCTCTCCCATAATAAAACCATCTCTATCTTTATCAAATGGTCTTGATGCTCTCTGTGGGTCATCATTGCGAGTAGATAAAGCTTTCATAGAGGCAAATCCACCAACTCCAGCACCACATATAGCAGATTCAGCACCAACTACTAACATCTTTTTAGCAGTTCCTACTTTGATACACTTTACAGCTTCACCGATAGCGTGAGTACCAGCAGCACAAGCAGTTACAGAAGATAGGTTTGGACCTTTTAGGTTATGGTCTATTGAGACAAATCCACCAAGCATATTTACTAAAGCAGATGGGATAAAAAATGGAGAGATTCTTCTAGGTCCTCTAGTTTCACAAACGATAGAGTTTTTTTCGATATTTGGCAATCCACCAATCCCTGAAGCAGATACTATACCAAAGCTATCTTTATCTACATCTTCAGGTAAGTCAGCATCAGCGATAGCCTCAGCAGAAGCTTTCAATCCTAGCTGGATAAATCTATCTGCTTTTTTAACCTCTTTAGCGTCCATTACTGTTGTTGGGTCAAAGTTTGTAATCTCTCCTGCTATCTTAGCACTATGCTTTTCAATATCAAAAGACTCTATCACTTTAATACCACATTTACCATCAACTATCGCTTTAAAAGAACTCTCTTTATCAAGTCCTAGTGAATTAATCATACCTATACCTGTTACTACTACTCGTCTCACTTTATCTCTCCTATATAAGTAAATATATATACCAAAGTTCTTAGTTAAACCCTGAAATATAGATTTATATCCCCAAGAGGGGAATATAATTAAGCTTGTGCTTCTTCAATGAATTTAATCGCATCACCAACAGTAGCGATAGCTTCTGCTTGGTCATCAGGAATTTCAATATCAAATTTCTCTTCCAATGCCATTACTAGCTCAACAACATCAAGACTATCAGCACCTAAATCTTCTGTAAATTTAGACTCTTCTTTTACTTCATCTGGGCTAACATTTAGTTGCTCAACTACTACTTCTTTTACTTCATCAAGTATTGCCATTGATTTCTCCTTAATTGTGTTAAAAATACGCACAAAGTATAGCAGATTTTTTATACTATTTGGCTAAATCTTTTCTTAAAAGTGCTTTTTTTACAAAAGGGTCTTGTAGATTTTGTCCTTGTAACATTAAAGTTCTCATCTTATCATAGTTTACAAAACCATCTTTGCTATGCTCATAAGCACCAAAACCATACCCCATAGGAGTAGCATCAACTCTTGAGTAGTAAGCATCTTTAGCCTCTATCCAGTGATTGGTATCTACTGTCTCTACCCATATCTTAGAGATATCACTCTTATCTTTTAGCCATAAAACAGCACAACCTATCTCATCAAAGAAGTATGTTTTTCCATCATCTAAGACTACCTCAACAGCATATTTCATATCCTCTATATCCATATTACATTCACTACACTGGTACTCTTTGGGTTTTATGGGTACAACTATCTTTTTATCATTACCTTTATATACATATCTAGCACCTTGAGAGTTACCAAATGCTAAAAAGAGTACAACAATAATAGCTATAATAACTATAAACATCAATAACTTACCTAAAACTTCTTTCATAACAATACTCCATTTTTTATATAATAAACCAACACATACCCGATAGATAAAATAACAAACGAGACAATCATCAATAGAGCTATCTTTTGAGATTTATCACTCTTAGTATGAAAAAATATCTTCATAATCATACTATCACAAAGTAAAAAAACACCACCAAAAAGCAATCCCCACACTAGATATCCAACATAGTAGTAGTAGTGTTGTAACATACAAAACGGACACTTATGAGTTGGCAACTCATATATGTATGTACCAAAGAAATAGACTACACTATAATAACTTACAATCAAAAATGCCAATGCTGAGATAAACACTACCACATAGTTAGCTAACCATAAAGATAGAAGTATAAGTATAAAAAACAGAGCAAATAGGGTTAGTAGTTTAAAGTTATCTAACCCAAATGGTACTCCACCTCCAACTTTACCATATATAACCGAGCAACAACTTACTACCTGTGTTGTATTGATATTTGTAAAATATAACCAGCTTAATATATACTCTATCAAAATAAATAGAAAAATAGCGATAAATAGATATGATTTCAACCTCATATATGGGTAGTTTTTGGCTTTGATATCAAGTGAGTTGATACTAATCCAAACTAGGCTTAGAAAAACAGATACTATACCCATAACCAACACATAGTTTCCATATATATTGGCTTTAATAACACCTGCTCCACACATAGCACCAGCTACAAACTCACTCAAAGCATCTATCGTATGGACAAAATAAAATAGTAAAAATATCTTCAAAACCAAAGCTATAACAATGATAGTAGATACAAGATATGACATATCTTCAAGTTTAAACTGCTTAGTATCAAAACTATCAAAATCCCACTTTCTAATGATAGATATAGTATAGATAAAAGAGATAGCCAAAAGAGCTAAGATGAGGCTTTGTGACAATAGGTAGATTATCACTTCACTATTTAAAAGAATACTACTCATATCTACTCTTCTATCCTCCCATCTTTTATATTTAGTATCTCACACTCAAAGTCAAGATTTTCAAATACAGGGTCATGAGTTGCTATGATTACTCTTTTTCCCTCACTATGTAAATCTCCTATTATATCTATAAAATTATCTCTATTTTTTTTATCTAAATTTGCTGTTGGTTCATCACAAACTATCAAAGAGGCATCATTTACCAATGCTCTAGCTATGGCACATCTCTGTTTCTCTCCACCTGAGAGGTCTTTTGTATCTTGATGTGCCTTATGCTCTATCCCTACTCTCTTCATCGCACGGTAAGCTAAAGTTTTTATATACTCTATATCCTTATATATAGGAATTAGTGGCACTATGATATTATCTAAAACAGTTATAGACTCTATAAGGTTAAAGTGTTGAAATACAAATCCAACTCTAGTTGCTCGATAGTTAGAAAGGTGTAAATCTGGCAACTTTGATACCAGTAAATCATCTACGATAATCTTCCCTTTTGTAGGTTTCTCAAAACCAGCTATTAAAGATAGTAGAGTCGATTTTCCACTCCCACTGACACCTTTTAAAATCACAGGCTTATCTCTAACAGTAAAACTTACCCCTTTTAGTGCCTCAAACTCACTTTCTGTACCCATATTGTATGTTTTATAGACTTGACTTATCTCTATCATTTCATAGCCTCTTTTGCTGAAGTTGTAGCTACTCTCCAAGATGGTATGATAATCGCACTAATAAAAGGTATAGTATAGATTAACCATAAAGAGACTAACATACCTATATCAATATATGGCTTTAACTCAATCTCCACAGATAGATTATCCATACCAAAAAATATATACTTTAAAAGTGGAGCATCAAATATAAAAACATAGATATATGCGATAACTACACCTATGATAAAACTGCTCATAGCAACGATGAAACTCTCACTCAATTTCAATCTCAATATATCTTTGATACTCCACCCCAACGCTCTAAGGATACCTATATCTCTCTTCTCTACACTATATACTGATGAGTATCTCTGATATAGTATCATCATAAAAGTCACTAAAGATATGATATAAAGAAGTAAAAAAAGCCCCTGTTTGTAGGCAAACATCTCATCATAGTATGAGATAATCTCTTTTTTATCTACCACATTTATATCTATAAAACTACCATACAGTAAGCTCTTTACATTACTCCACTCAGCATCATTGGCAACATCAAAGGAGATAGAGGTTACTCCATCATCATCTATACCCAATATCTCTCTAGCTATATCAATAGGTAAGATTATCATATCATTGGCTATTAGATTTGTCTTCGTTGGCAATACTCTATATATCCCTACTCTTTTAAAATCTCCTGATGGTAACTTAAAGGTATAACTATCTTTAAAAAAGTGTGATTTTAAGTAGTTATCTACACTACTGCTAACTATCATATAATCTTTACTTAAAAACTTCTCTATATCTATATCATTAAAAAGAACTCTCAAGTATTTAGCATTACTCTCTTCAAATGGGTCTATCCCAACTATCAGAGCTGATTTACCTTTATTGTTAAAGTAGTACCTACCATAAACTCTAGCATTAATACTCTCAACACCTCTAATAGATGCTATCTTATCTATATACTCACTATCCATCACCTTATCTATTGTAGATTTGCTCACAACAAAATCGGGTTGCTCTTTAATCGTATCTTTTAGAGATGATTTGATAGATGAGGATAGAAAAAAGAGGGAACTAATCAGAGATATAAGCACAATAGAGATAACAATACTACCTATATGTTTGCTTTTTTGTTTAAAAAGCATCAGAGTTAAAAAGTATAAAAAAGAGCTACTTCGCATATATAAAATCCATTTTCTTGATACCCACCATCTCAGGATAGGCTACATTATAACTATCTTGATAGAAAGCTTTTTGTAAAGATATATGCTCTACACCACTAATAGCAACAACAGCTGATAGAGTCTCTTTATAGCCACTATTTATCCTAACCATATAATCTATAATCAGTGCCAAAACCATCACAGACAAAACAGCTATGATATTGAAAAAAGCTCTACTCATAGCCTACTCTAATCCATCTAATCTAAGAACCATCTTATCACTAATATCCTCAAACTTCACAATCTTTTTTCCATGATGTTGAGATAGAAACTCTTTAGCACTCTGAAGTGAAGCAAATGGTATTAGCTCATTACCCATAGGTCCATAGACATTTGAATCTATCACATAATAAGCACTCTTGGCATCTATCTTATGTAGAGTATAGTAGTCACTCACAAATATACCATCTATCTTAGCCCTATCATAGATAAAATCTCCATCAAAGATATAGTATTTCATCATATCTTTAACACCATCAAAATAGTGCTTTTTCCCATCTACTATCATCAAAGCACTCCATTTTGGATACTTAGATACAAACATACCACACACAGGACATTTAGCATCAGTTGGTACAGATATATGTGAAGTTGATATATTTTTATGAGAGTGATGCTCTATGTAGTATATCAGAGCTTTAAGGTTTGAATGAGATAGATGCTTACATACTCCATCTTTTAAGATAGACTCTTTTATATCAGTAGTTGAAGTTTTAGAAAAAGGTAGTTTGGACTTATCACACATCAAAGATGCTATCTTTTCACCTTTTTTAAATTTATGATTATCTATATTGGCAAAGAGTAACACAAAAGTAAAAAATAATCCCCATACAATCTTCAATCTCTATCCTTTTATTATATAGTGTCGGGGGGAGAGATACCCCTATTATATCACTTATTGTTAAGATACAATCCGACTGCTTGAAGTTGCTTACCATTTAAACCTTGGCAACTCTTATGCTCTATTATATAAGCTTTAGCCTCTGCTGTTGAGTTAAACTTCTCATCTATCTTTTGACATTTGGCATTATATATCATTTTACCTTTTTTTGCCATCATAGCCTGTTTTTTACCTATCATAGCACTCTCTTTAGCAAACTGTTTTTTAGATAAAGCCAAAGTCTGCTCAAAATCCATCACATTACCACCAAATTTAGAGGCAAAATCTAAAGCATCTTTTTTTGTAGCAAAAGCGTATTTACTAACTTTTGTCATTGTACCTTTTTTACTACTACCAACTACAAAATAGGCACTCTTAGCATCTACAAACTTCAAACTTGCTACATCAACAACTTTTATATCACTAACTTTAGCTCCACTACTCATATCATCTACTAAACAGTGGATAGAGCAGTACTGTTTAACTTTTCCATCAACTTTAGCTGACATATTACTCTTATAAAACATAGGTAGAGTCATACCACACTTTGGACAAAACATTTTTGATTTACCATCTTGAAGTATAGTAGCATCAGAGATAGATACACTCTGAAACATCTTCGGCATTTTCTTTGGAGTATGAGTTGTACTGTTTGCCATTAAAGCACCACAAACAACAAATAGAGACAATAAAACTTTTTTCATAAAACAATCCTTACAATATTTTGAGATATTTTATAAAATAAGTGTTAAGTTTGTGTTAAAAAATCTATATTTTTACTCTATTTAGATTTAATTTTACTCTTGTACCTATATGTTTTGTTGATAGTAAATCTATCTCTATATTATTACGCTCACAATACTCTTTGACAATGGCTAAGCCTATCCCTTTACCATCTCGATACTCATTGACTTGATAGTACCTCTCAAAAACTCTCAAAAGCTCTACCTCGTCCATACCGATACCACTATCTTCTATATTTAAAACCAAATCTTTATAGTATATCTTGATAGTAGAGTTCTTATCAGAATATTTCATAGCATTTGAGATAAGATTATCTACTACCTTCTCAAACCCTATCTTATCGGCATAGATAGCGACATCTTTATCTATATCAATAGTAAATTTTTGTCTTCTATACTCACTAAACTCTTCTACTCTACTATCTATAAGATTTTTAAGATTAAACTCCTCTTTTACAACCTGCTCTATCTCTTTTTTAATCGCGTATGATAGCTCTTTATACAACCTTTCTAATCTACTATTTGATGCCTCTATTCTCTCTACTCGTCTTAATAGTTTTTTATCCTCAATATTTCTCTTTAACATATTACTATTTAACTCTATGGTGGATATGGGGATATTTATCTCGTGAAGTATCTCTTTTGTAAGGTGTAGAAGTATCTTATCTTGCTCTCTTTTAGAAGTGATAAGATGAGAAGAGATGATATAACCAAATGCCAAGGAGAAAAGAAGCAAAAGCACCACAGCCTTATAGCTATCTTCTACAAAAGTAGCAATAGTAAAAAAAAGCACTAAATTTACAGTAGCATAAGAGATAGTAGCATAGATTACACTCTTATCTAATCTATCCATCTATACCCTACACCTCTAATATTTTCTATATGTTTATCAAAGTATCTATTTAGTTGAGAGATATAGACTCTTAAAGTTCCACTACTTGGACTCTTGCTACTACTCCATACACTATCTTCTATCTCATCTGTTGTGATTACTTTATGTTTGGAGTTTATCAGAAGTAACAATATAGCAACAGCTTTAGGAGCTATATCGACAAGCTGAGTATCTCTATATACCAATTTACTATCACAATCTATCTCATAATTATCTATAATGATACTATCTTGTTTTAACTCTCTTTTCAATATAGCTTGAGTCCTAAAGATAAGCTCATCTAAATCGATAGGCTTTTTCATATAGTCATCACAACCTGCCAAAAAACCATCTCTTAACGACTCTTTATCATCTCTTGATGTGATAAAGATAGCTGGAGTTTTATCCCCACTATCTCTTAAATTACGCAAAAACTCAAAACCACTCTCATAAGGAAGATTTACATCTAAGATATACAAATCATATCTATTTTCATAACACAACTCCAGAGCATTTTGTGGGTGAAGTGTAGCATCTACATCAAACCCACAATCCTCTAGTATATCAACTAGAGTCTCATTAAAAAGTGCGTCATCTTCTAGTAGTAAAATCTTTGCCATAACTACATCAACATTCCACCATTGACTCTAAGTGTCTCACCTGTGATATATGAAGCGTGGTCACTTAGTAAAAATGCCACAGCATCAGCCACCTCTTTAGGCTCTCCAAATCTACCCAAAGGTATCTTCGCCTCAAACGCTTTTTTTACATCTTCTTTTAAAACATCTGTCATCTCAGTAGCGATAAAACCTGGAGTGATAGTGTTAAATCTGATACCTCTTGGTGCTGACTCTTGAGCAAAACTTTTTGTCATTGCGATAGTTCCACCTTTACTAGCAGAGTAGTTTGTCTGCCCAGCATTACCACTCTCTCCTACGATAGAAGCGATATTTACAACACTACCAAATCTCTTTTTACTCATAACCTTTAACGCCTCCCTACAACCTATAAATGTAGATTTCAAATTGGCATCTATCACATCTATAAACTGTTGAGTCTTCATACGCATAGCCAAACCATCTTTAGTAATTCCAGCATTATTTACAAGATAGCTAAGCTCTCCATCTGTTGCTACTATATGTTTTATAGCATCTACAAACGCCTCTTCACAACTCACATCAAAACCGATGATTTCAGCCTCTCCACCTTCTGCTACTATATCAGCTTGAACACCCTTAGCCTCAGCCTCTCCACTACGATAGTTTATCCAAACCTTTAACCCCATAGATGCCAAAGTTTTTGCTACAACAGCCCCTATACCACGACTAGCACCAGTTACAAGTACATTTTTACCACTAAATTTCATATCTATCCTTTATATTAATTTCTCTTTCAAATACTCAAAAAACTCATAATCACTATCACTAAACTCATCTGAATATATGATGTGATTTAACTGCTCAAAAAGATGATACTTAGAGAGTATATCCCCTTTTAATGCCTGAGCTATAATCTCTATATCACTATCTATATCACTATCACTATTTAAAGCCTCTAAAAGTAACTCTTTTGCCTCATCATCTCCTAAAGCAAAATCTTCACCCATCAACTTAGCAAATAGTGGATAACTACTCTCTATATCCCTATCATCTAATTTGATGATATGAGCAAAAACAACAGCAACCGATTTTTTTATCTTCTGAAGCATATCCAAGCCTTTAAGCATTTTAAAATTTAGATAAATTATATCATAATTCAAATGATAACTCTAAAAAGAGTATCTATTATGATACAGATATATCTACATCACAACTACCCAACGATAAGACTCTCATCCATCTGTGCTGGTTTCTCTAAGCCCATTATCTCAAGTACAGTTGGTGCTATATTGTTAAGCCCACCACCACTTTTTAAACTCTTCACATCTGGTGCTATCACAAAACACCACACATCACCTACCGTATGATTTGTAAGTCTATGCCCACTTCCATCACACATCTCTTCACAATTTCCATGGTCTGAAGTAAGCACGATAGCGTAATCTTTCTCTTTCGCCTTCTCTATGATATAACTCAACTGCTCATCAACACACTCAACTGCTCTCTTTCCTGCCTCATAATCTCCCGTATGTCCTACCATATCACCATTGGCAAAGTTTACAACGATAAAATCATACTCCTCATCCATCGCTCTAAGAACACCTTGTGCCACCTCTGGTGCTGACATCTCTGGTTTCATATCATAAGTTTTAACATCAGGACTTGGAACAAGAAGACGACTCTCCCCCTCATAAGGTGTCTCTACCCCACCATTTAAAAAGAATGTCACATGAGCATACTTCTCAGTCTCTGCTGTGTGAAGCTGTCTCAATCTGGCATTTGATATAACCTCTGCTAGAGTATTTTTTGGTGGCTCTTTAGGAAAGAGTAGAGGATATGAGAAGTTCGCATCATATTGAGTCATTGTGATGATTTGTAACTTTTTAAACTCTCTATCAAACTCACTAAAACTCTCATCACCTAAAGCAGTAGTTATCTCTCTTGCTCTATCTGAACGGAAATTTATCATCACAACACCATCTCCATCACTCACACCATCATATCCATCAAATGCCACAGGCTCTATAAACTCATCTGTCTCACCCTTGGCATAGCTCTCATTGATATACTCTTGTGGTGTTAATGCTGTTTTCGGGTTGGAATTGGCGATAGCCTCATACCCTTTTTGAACCCTCTCCCATCTATTATCTCTATCCATTGTATAAAATCTACCACCAACAGTCGCGATAGATACCATCTCATCACAAATCTCTTCTATCTGAGATATATACTCCAAAGCTGATGTAGGTGATACATCTCTACCATCTGTTATAAGGTGTAGATGTACTCTTTTACCCTCTTCTCTAGCAATATTGGCAAATCCTATGATATGCTCTATGTGAGAATGAACCCCACCATCACTAAGTAGCCCTATCAAATGTATGGTATCACTAGAGTTTAAAAGAGTTTTTAAAACATCATTATCTCTTATAGAACCATCTTTTAGTGCCAAAGATATCTTTACCAAATCTTGATATAACACCCTTCCTGAACCGATACTCATATGTCCAACTTCTGAATTTCCCATCTGTCCCTCAGGCAATCCAACACTAAGTCCATGTGTAGAGATAAGAGTATGTGGTACTCCCTTAAACAACTTCTCATAAGTAGGCTTTGTCGCATCTTCAAAAGCATTACAAGCACTAGTTGGCTTATGCCCTATCCCATCTGTTATTATTAGTATAGTTTTTTGTATATCCATATATAGTCCCTTAAGAAATTTAAATATATTTCAGTTATAGCAAAATATAATTTAAGAATTTGCTAATATTTTATTGTAATAATAGTAAAATAATCTTTGAATTCCATTATGAAAGTTGCCTATGTTATATTTACTCGATATAAATCTTTTCAATTACATATCAGTTAGAGCTGGTTTTGCCTTTTTTATCGCATTTTTACTTACATTATATATAATGCCAAAATATTTAGCTTGGGCTATATCAAAAAAAGCAAATCAACCTATCAACAAATATGTACCAGCTCATGCCAATAAACAACACACTCCTAGTATGGGTGGTGCTGTATTTTTAGCAAGTACAATATTTGCCTCCATCATAAGTACAAACCTCTCAAACCCCTATGTGTGGGGTGGGCTTATCACTCTTATTGGCTTTGGCTTGGTAGGATTTAAAGATGATATCGGTAAAATCATCTCAAAAGATAACTTAGAGGGGCTATCTGCTCGTGGGAAAATGGCTCTTTTAGCTCTAATCTCTATCATAGTAACTATCATACTGATAAACTCAGGCTTCTCAACAGAGTTCTATCTACCATTCATAAAAGAGCCTCTTTTTGATATGAGTTACGGTGCTATACTATTTTGGATAGTTGTATTTTTAGCAACAACAAACGCTGTAAATATCACTGATGGACTTGATGGTCTAGCTACTGTACCTTCTGTATTATCTCTTTTTACTCTAGGTACGATAGTATATATCACAGGTCACGCACTACTAAGTCACTATCTACTTCTACCAAATATTAAAGGTGTAGGAGAGGTATCTATCATAGCTGCTGCTCTAGCTGGAGGACTTATCGGCTTTCTTTGGTACAACTGCTACCCTGCTGAACTATTTATGGGTGATACTGGCTCATTGGCAATCGGTGGATTTATCGCATATATGGCAATCTTAGGAAAAAGTGAAGTTCTACTTATCCTAATCGGTCTGATTTTTGTTATAGAGACAGTATCTGTTATACTTCAAATAGGTAGCTTCAAGATAAGAAAAAAGAAGATTTTTGAAATGGCACCAATCCACCACCACTTTGAAGTAAAAGGCTGGGCAGAAAATAAAATCATAGTTAGATTTTGGACTATCGCATTTATAGCCAACATATTAGCACTTATCACTCTTAAAATCAGATA
>Ga0256828_1001033_pt1 | contig 17880 bp, 13 predicted proteins | sample CV88metaG_FD_185993 | JGI IMG/M metagenome (GOLD analysis project Ga0256828, IMG submission 185993) | Hydrothermal vent microbial communities from East Pacific Rise, Pacific Ocean - CV88 | ecosystem: Environmental > Aquatic > Marine > Hydrothermal vents | place: Pacific Ocean: East Pacific Rise...
GCTTTAGACTCTGCTTTAGACTCTGCTTTAGACTCTGCTTTAGACTCTGCTTTAGACTCTGCTTTAGACTCTGCTTTAGACTCTGCTTTAGACTCTGCTTTAGACTCTGCTTTAGACTCTGCTTTAGACTCTGCTTTAGCTGTCAAAATAGAATTAATTATGTCACCCATTTTAGTTGAGCTAAAATTATTAGATTTTAAATTATCTAATTTATTAATTATCTGTTCATTTAAATCTATTAATTTTGTATTTTGTATTTCATGGATTAATTTATCAGTTAAGACTGACATTTGATCCAATAATTCGGTTTTTGTTTCAATTAATTCATTATTTATAATTTCTAACGATTTATTAACACTAGATAAATCAATAGATATTGTAAAATCTAAATTATCTAATAATTTTTGTATGTGATTATTAGATGTTTTTTCTAATTCATCTTCTTTTTTTAATTTATCATAATCATCGAATGGTTTCACCCATTCATTCTCAACTAAATCATCAGGATTACTTGTAACACCAACAGATACTAAATTACTTAAAAAACTTTTTGTTTTTTCTCTTCCTTCATAATCACCATTTAATTTTCTATCTATTTCATCTGCTTCTTTATCAGCATCTGTTACAAATTTATTATATTGTCTTTCACGTAATATATCATCTAATGAGTCAGAGAACCCAAATAATTCAGCTATACCATCAGCTATACCTACACCAGGCTCCAATCTTTGAATTTGAGCTAATAATCTATCTTGTATATCTTGATCTTTATAATCATGGTATTCCTGTGTACCAAAGGTACCATCAAATTTATTTAAAGTTTTTCTTGTTAATTGTGATCTATCTATATTTCCTACGAAATTAGATACTAATGCTTCTAATGATTCTTTTTGACTTAAATTATATTCTAATAATAATTCAAATCTATCTGGGTAAGCTTCACCTAGATAATGATTCATTTTTTCAGCAGCACTTAATTCAGTTGCTCCTATTTCACGTTTTAAAGTTTCTTCATTACCTAAAATACGATTAAATTTATCTTTACCTAACCAGTCCAAGAAAGCATCTTTTGGACTAATATATTTACCATCTTTAAGATCTTTAACACCGCTTATTAAACTACCTGTCATTTTAATAGCGTTTGATAAATTTGCTAATCCTGGAATTCTACCAATAATAGTTTCATCAAAATCTTTAAATACTTGAGACCAAAAAGATTCATCAGCTAATGCTATTAAAGCATTATCCTCTTTCATTCTAGATAATTCACCATGTGTTGAAGCATTATTCGTGATTCCAAAACCATCTGTTCGTATTTTTAATAATTCATGAAAAGATGCTCTTTGTATTTCAAAACTTGCTCCGAGAATTGCTAAAGTTGCACCTTCATAATTTCTAGCTTTAGCCATTATCTCACTAGGGGACATATGACTAATAGTTACGAATGAAGTAGGTAAAGAATACTTCGCACCAAATTCTTTTTCAGCTTTTAAGGGATTTAATATTTTATCTTTATTATTAGCTTCATTGTAAATTTTAGTTACACTTTCACCTGCAAGTATAGTACTAACAGTGCTAACTGGATCTACAATACTCGCTAAATTACTACCGGTGCGCTCTAAACCATTTAGCATTCCGCTTATTAAACCAATTTGATCACTTAAATCTCTTTGATCGTTTGAATTAACATCTCCTTCATCTCCAAGTGTTTCACTTAACCAATTCTGTGCAGAATTTTTACCCTCTTTTTCTTTTCTAGATGAACTATCTAATAGATGACTAGCAATTAAAGCATTTACAGATGTATGTGATTCAATTTTAGCAAGAAGAAATAAAGCTAATGATTGATAAGGACTTAACGCATTTTGTGCTTGTAATCTTAATAATTGACCATAATTGGTTTGAAAACTACCATATTGTAATTCAAGTTCATGTGGTAATGTACCTTTAGTTATTGTGTATTTATTTCTAACTTGATTTTTATTTAAATTTGATGATTCATTTGCTAGTTCAAAACCAGCTTTACTTAGTTTACCAAGTGCCATCATGGCAGGTATTGCCATCATCATAGGATTTGCTGATGCTAATGCTCCAGCAATACCAGAACCACTACTACCAGCTGCTCCAACTGTACCTAATCCTACTGCTTGTGCACCTGAAGCTAAAGTACTTCCTAAGGTTGAACCTAATCCAGTCATTCCACCAGTAAGTTTAGCAGCTAACATACCACCACCACCTGGGCCCATAGCGAATCCAGTTGTTCCTACACTATGCCCAAGTGCTTCAAAACCAGGAATACCTGCTTTACCAGCTAAATAAATACTACTTAATGCTTTACCAAAATTTTTAGTAGCATTTGCTGTTGCTGCTATTCCTTCACCAAAATTATTACTACTATCAGTATGTAGTAATTTTCTTCTTTTTGCAGCTGTTTCCTGACTTTTTGCAATTTCTTTAGCAGATGTAGGTAAACCTAAACCTAACATTCCTAGAGATGTATTTTGAATTAATGCTTCGGTTGTGCCTCCACCAAACATACCGTCCATATTCATTACATTATTTTGACTTAATGTAGTTAATCCCATACGACCTAATCCACCAATCATTCGCATTTGGTTTAAATATGGAATATTAGATAATAGTTTATTTAACCCCATTTTATCACCGTATGAGGCAAGATCACTTACTTTACCTGAATACATCTCTTTTAAATATTTTTCAATTTGAGCTTGTGTCATTTAAATTCCTTTTATAGCCCAATAATATAATCACTTAAATTAATTTCTTTATTACGCTCTTTTTTCTCTATATCATAATCATCATAATCAAAAGAATGTTGAACAATAGGAGAATTTCCGGTACTCATCGATATATCAATAAAATCCATCATTTTTTCAGGAGTTAAAGCAAATGCTTGAATCTCACCAGTTATTTGTAATTCTCCAGATTTTATCATTAATTTTCTAACATATAGACAGAAATTATAAGCCATAACAACATCATCATGTTGACCACGCATTGCTTCAATTCTACCATTTTGTTTCTGTTCTAGATTTCTTAATTCATCAATTATTTCATCACTATGAAATAAATCATAATGAGCATTTACTTGATTCATTAATTCATTAAACATCTGGTCACGCTTACCTGAACCCATTTTACCAGAATTTGATGTGTAAAGACCATATACATATTCACCTGTACTTAAGCCTTTTGTATTTTTTATTTCTTCTTTCCATATATAAGACTCATAATCAAAATCATCAATTTCTGGATCATTATAAATTAATTCTTCAACTGTTTCTTTACCAATACTATTTCTTTCTATAATAACTTGTAAGGTTTGATTATTTAAACTATATAAAGTTGTTAATCCTTTTATTGCTGCTTTTACTAATGCAGCGAATCGTTTAACTACGCTAAATCTACCTTTCCATACACCAACTTCTTGTCCTGTCTCAGCATCTATTAAACTTAATGCACTATAATCTGCACCTGCTCCTGCACTCATCGCTGTATCCACACCAAGTAAATACAAACGATTTGGATCTAATTCAGCAAATAATTTTAAATAGTGTCCAAATGGTAATTGTAATTTATGTTCATATTTTTTTGGAATTAATTTACTAATGATTTCATCATCAAAAATACTTGTACTTGATCCAAGAAACACTAAATCTAATTCCTGATTAATTTTTCTTTGATTGAAGTTTAATTCTTTTTTTTGCTCTTCATACCATTTCTGTGTTCTATGTGTTTCATGCCATAATATTTTCATACTAACAAAAGCATTTTTCTCAGGATCATTAAATACTTCATCTGCATTATCATACATTTTTTTATTTTCATAATCATAAACATCATCAAAATTAACAGAACGTTGCATAATATTATAAAACCAGTTACTACCAGCACCGTTTGGAGTCGAAACAGCAATAAGGGTGGTTGGGTAACCAAACCGTTTAGCATGTGTTTTTGCAGTAGCAATTGATGGTTGCATTGCTCCATATACTGTTTCCATATGACGTATAAATGCTGCTTCATCTAATCCTATTAAACTTCCAGATAAACCACGTCCAAGTGTGTCTGGATCAACTGATCCAGCAACGAACATTGTGTCAAATTTACTACCATTTGCTAAATGATAAAATGTTGTTCTTTCTGCTTTACTAGCGGCACGAATTTGCATAAATTTTGGTAATTTAGACATAATATCTTTTAAACGACTAACTGCATCTTTTCCTCTAGCACTATCTAATGTTAAAAAACTTATTTTTACACCAGGAAAAAATATCATAGCCCATAAAAAATACATTAACATTAGTGTTGTTTTACCTATCTGTCTAGAGCTGATAAAAGCAACATTATCTCGTAGTTGAAATAGTTTAATGAGTAGTCTAAATTTATTAGTACTCATCCATTGTTCACTATCTCCCATTCTAATATGTCCACCTGCAACAGGAGCATAACAAAAGTGTTCTACAAAATATAAAGGTTCCATTTTACATTTTAAAGTTGTAATTGCTTGTTCTGTTGAACTTAGATTTTCATAATATGATTTAGGTTTAAATCTTGATAAATATTCATCTATTTTTTGTTGTTCTTGATCTTTAATTGCTTGTTCATTTATTTCTTCATTTTCTGTAATAATTTTTTTATCAGGTAACCATATAGACATTATAATCCTTTTTATTTGAATTTGTTTTACATTTAATATCTTCTTATATATTAGAAAAATTAAAAACTGGCAATAGCGCTATTGCTCGAAATCTAAAAAATTATCTTATATAGACTATTAAATCTAATACATCTTATATATTAGAATATAATAGAAAACTGGCAATAGCGCTATTGCTCGAAATCGAAAATATCTGATATATAGACTATTAAATCTAATACATCTTATATATTAGAATATAATAAAAAACTGGCAATAGCGCTATTGCTCGAAATCGAAAAAATATGATATATAGACTATAATATAGAATAATTAGAAAAACTGGCAATAGCGCTATTGCTCGAAATCTAATATTTTTCTATATATAGACTATATATTAGAATAATTAAAAAACTGGCAATAGCGCTATTGCTCGAAATCTGATATTTTTCTATATATAGACTATATATTAGAATACTCTTCTTATATCTTCAAATATTTCTAATTTCTGGCAATATCGCTATTGCTCGAAATCGAAAATATCTGATATATAGACTATTAAATCTAATACATCTTATATCTTAGAAAAATTAAAAAACTGGCAATAGCGCTATTGCTCGAAATCTAAAAAATTATCTTATATAGACTATATATCATATTTTTTCTTATATCTCTAAAAATTGTATAAAATTAAGCACAAGAAAATTAAGTAGGTTAGATTCCTTTCCTACTTAATTCTGCTTTTAATTTTTCTGCTTCTCGAACATCTTGTTCATTCATACGTTTCTGTTTTAAAGCAATTTGATGTGCTTCTAAATTAGCTTTATTATTTGTACCGGTTCTACGATTCATCTCATCAAATATATCTTTTCCTTGTACTTGACCACTAATTAATTGTCCCTTTTCATCTTTCCTTGGTGCTGACATAATTGTATTATTAACAATTATGTCATTTGCAACACTTGCTACACCTTCAAGAATTAAAGATTTATTTATTTTATAGATCATGGTAATCCTTATTTTAATATAATATCACGTTTAAAATTTAAAATTAATTGTTCTAGTCTATCTTGATGATGAGGACTAATTGCAGGTGCTTCAAAAATACTTGAACTATATTTTGTACTTATAATATATGCTACTAATTCGTCAAATCCACCATTTACAATGTTTTCAAAATCACCAGCTAGTATTCTAAAATTTGTAATAAATGCTGATTCTGTCATATTAACAATATTAGCTTTTGTTAATAATGTAGCAATATTTTTTAATTCATTATATTTACTCGGATGTAAATCAATAAGAAATTGTACATTCTCTTTCGAATATACTTTTTGTAAATTTACTAATACCATATTTGATGTTTGGTCTGTAAATTTTCTAGCAAATATATAATCCATTATAATATTAAATTTTTGTTTATTTTCATTCTCTAAATTAATATTTACTTTTGTGAATATTCTTTCTATTACATCTTTAAAAACATCATGAGTCACTTCAAATATTTTATTTTTACCCTTACCTTTTAGACCAATTCTTGTTAAAGCTTCTAAATATAAATAGTAATAAATATCAACTAAGTTAAAATAATCTAAATTGTCAACTAATTCTAAAAATAATTTATTTATTGTATTTGTCAAGGTATCAATTTGTATTGTACTTACATCAGTAATTGTAGTTTTAGCTTTGCTTAGTGAATTATTAGCAGTGTTAATATCTTTTACTAATTTAACTAAATGTTGTAATTCTACATTGTCTACCACTTTACTAATATCAGCTATAATAGCTGATAATTTATTTCCTGCAAGTAATGTTGAACCGTACATAGCTGATTTACGATTACCGATATCTTTAGTTCCATATCCAATATATAATAAATCGCGATCAATTAAATTATGAATTACTTTTGTTTTATTTGAACTACCAATTTTTTGCAACACTAATTTTAAATTGTTTTTAAATTTTTTATAAGCTGCGTCATTTCGTTCAATATTAATTGTTGAAATACTAATCATCTGGTTCTTCCTTTTCGAACGTTACTTTAATATCAATTACTTCTAATCCTGTTGGAATTGTTAAAATTGCTTGATATCTTCTCATATTACATAATGTCTTTATATATTTTAATTTTACTTCACCTGCATTATATATTGGTAAAACAGTTGACGGGAATTTAAAAATATTTTCATTTTCACTAATTATGTTTAATTTTAATAAATCTAATCTATTAGTTGGAATTTGTCTATGTATCTGCAGAGGAGTATTATCAAATCCAATAGAAGATATATCAAAAATGCTTTGTAATCTATATGAATATCTATCGGTTTGATTATCATACCCAATTAGAAAACTATTTTCTACATTATCTTTTAATATATAGTTTAAGTTTTTATCGAAAATAAAATTCTCTTTTAATGTATAATTACTGTCAGTTAAAGAATTTAACTCTAGATGATATAATTCATTTTGTATTTTAACAATATAATTTATATCATCTAGACTAAATAAATATTCAATATTAATATCTTTAGTACTCTGTAAATTCATAGTACTTAAATCTTTACTAACTTCATAAATATAAATTTTATCACTGATTAGAAACATTTTTGTTTCTGTGAAATATAATTGATTTATTTGATACTCTGTTGTTATAGTATCAATTAATGTCATTTGACTTACATCACCAGGCGTATCTAATGAATAAATTAATATATCTTGATTATTGAATTGATAAGCTGTTGTATTATCATAATTAATAAAAATATTACTAAAATTTAAATTACTTTCTTTTATCTCATCAGTTAATGAAATTGTAAATGCTTGAGATACAGAATGCTGTTTTAGTTTTCCATCTTTTATATATGTAAGCCATCTACCATTTGCTGTAAATTGAACACTTGAATCACAAGGTAAATCAGGAACAGAGTTTATAATAATTCTATTAATATTTAATTGTTTTTGTACATCAGTTACCTGAAATACATGTCCATCTATAACTAACATATCATCTTCAAAAACATTATCTAAAGTTGTTATTGATGTATTTGAACCTGATTCAATAAAGATTTGGTCAGCTTTTACACTGACCTCTTCTTGATGACTTACCCAATTACCTTGATCAGGTTCTTGATAGATTACACTACTTGTTATACTACCATTTTCTTTATAACTTAAATACATTATAAATCCTTTTATCCAAATGTGTAAACTTTACCAGCATTTGTACCATGTTCATCATCTTTTGGTGATCCAATTACTAATTTTTTCTCACTTAATCCAACTGTACTACCATATGAGTCACTACTATTTCCACTTGGATCTGTAAATTTATTTTCATTAACTCCAGATAATTCATACATGTATACACTACCGGTACCATCATCATTTTGTGCACCAATAGCTATATATTCACTATTAATATCTAATGCGTAACCAAAATTATCACCAGCTGCGCCATCACTTGATACAATTTTAATTTCATTTGTACCATCAATATCATAAATATAAACTGCACCTTTATTATCACTATCGATAGTACCAACTGCGATATGAGTATCACTAATTGCTACAGAATAACCAAAGTGTAAATCTTCAACCGTATCACTAGCTTTAATACGGAATAATTCAGTTCCTGAATAATCATAAACATAAACGTTACCAGCTTCTGTTTCATCATCCCATACATTAACAGCACCAACAGCAATTTTATCATTACTCATTGCGATACTTGTACCAAATTGATCATTATCATAAGCATTACCAGCCATAATCTTTAATTCATTTGTACCATCAAGATCATATAAATATGCAGCACCCGCATTGTCGCCTTTTTCATCTTCATATTTAGAAGCTACTAATATTTTAGTATCGCTAATTGCTACTCTAGAACCAAAAGCATCTGCTGTTTCACCATCACTCGCTAGTATTTTAACTTCGCCTGTACCATCAATATTATAAACATAAGCTGCACCACTACCTGTACCATGAGTATCATCATATATTGCCCCAACAGCAATATGAGTATTAGTATTAGCTACAGAGAATCCAAATAATTGATCACTTTGTCCATCTGAAGGTTCAATAATTATTTCATTTTCACCAAGTAAATTAGTAACATATACTTTACCACTTGTACCAGCATCTTTGGCACCAACTACAATATATTCATCTGAACAATCAACATAACAACCATATTCATCTTCTTCAGCAATATCAGAACTTACTAAAACATTACCATTTGTAAAATCAACAGGTGTTTCTGTTACAATTCCTTCTTGTTTTGTAAATTTAACATTACAATCCATCACTTCAATTCCTGTTGGAATATTAACACGAATTTTATATTTACGTGCTAAACATGAACTAACAGCATAATGAACTATATAATCACCCGCATCATATTCTGTATTATCAGTTAATGGTGTTTTTGGATCTTGTTCAACATCATCTAATGTAATAACTACTTCTAAATTACTCACATCAAGAAAATGACTAACATTTACAGGTTGTTTAGATAATGATAAATCACTGATATTTACTTTACTAAAATTTACATAATTGTATTTATAGAACATATGACTATCATTCAAAAATACAAATGTATCTTTAATAAATAATGCACTTAATCCAGTGAAAGTGTTGCTTGGTTCAATAGTATAATTACTAAAATCACCAGCAGTTGTTGTATCAACTTGATAAATATCACCTGATCCAGTTAAACTAGTAGTGACAAACATTGTATAATCATCAGCTAGTATAATATGCCCATTACTTGCAGGAGCATTAATAGTACTAATTAAAGTTTTACTATCTAAATCATATGCTGTACTTAATGAAAAACAACTGATATCACCATCTTGGTATGTTGCATAATACCATTCCCCCGTTGAATTAAATTCTATACTTCCAATATTACTTAAACCTGATGCTAATTCAGTGTTTGAATCAACTGAATCAATATTCCAAGCTTCTGTTAAATAATATTTAGTAACTGTTGATGCACCTCTAGAATATTTAAAAAAATATGTTCCATCATGTCCCATATAGAAACCATCACCATCAACATCAATACTTTTTTCAAATGTCATATTTTCAAGATCATCTTCAATTGGTAAATCATATTGAATAACTTGTGTATCTGTATGTGTAAAAGCTTTTCTACCTGTTGGTGATACAAACACTCTATTGATTTCATTTGTGTTTAATTCTTTTAATTGTGCAGCTGTACTATTTATAGTAGCTTCTAAATTCAAACTAGAATTTACTTCAGATACAGTTAGACTTTGCCCATCAATAATTAATACATCATTTATTGAAACCACTTTATCTGTAATTAATAAATCTGCTGTACTAGATTCTAAAACACTAACTACATCTGCTTTAACACGAATCTCTTCCTCGTAGCTTACCCAGTTACCTTGATCATCTTCTTGTAAGATATCACCTGATTCAATAAATGCAGAATCATCGTTACTTTTATAACCCATTATAAATCCTTTTTAATCTTCTTTTACAAATTTAACATTTGCACTTGTTATTTCTATTAGTTTTGGTAAATTAATACGAGCTTTATATGTTCTTGTGTCTGTTTCAACTAAAGGGTATTGTAATACATAATTTCCAGTATCATATTCAAATGATGTAGGAGTAGTATTTGAAACTCCAGAATCAACAGTATTATCAATATTTATTGCATTTAATACATCATCTTGAATTTTTACATATACTACACTTGGCACATTAGATAAAGAAAGAGAAGAAATATCAACTGATTTATAATAATTGATAATTGAACTTTCTAAGTTAACTCCATTTTTAAAAATTACTAATTTATTGTTATCAGCAAATGTCATATTATAATATGACGTAGTTGTAAGAGAACGTGTAAATACATTTTCAACAGTTTCAAAATTATCTGTTGATTCATATTGATAAGTTAATCCATTAACAGTTACAAATATAATTTCATCATTTACGGTAATACTTGTCACTGTATCATCTAATGTAATTTGGATTTTATCAGTTAATGTAAAATCTGAATTACCTTTAATAAATAAATCACTTCCTTTGCTATAAACATATAATGTATCACTAAAACTCATATAATCAAAATCAGGAACAGTTATATTTTCAACTGAATCATCTAAACTATCTAGATTCCAAGCTTCAGTTAAATAATATTTATTTAATGATGTTCCAGGATTACATTTAATAAAAAAAGTACCGGAGTCAGACATTTGATAAATAGAACCATTCAAATCAATATTATTTATTAAATTGATTGTATCTAGTTTATTTTGAACTTGAATATCATATTCATAACATTTAGTATTATCAAATGATATACCTTTTCTACCACCTGAGCTAATAAATAATTTGTCTTGATTAAATTCTACACTCGAATCTAATGTTAAATTTTTAATATTTAAAATATCATTAGTATCATTTACTGTAAAATCTACATTATCAATTACAATAGAATCTTGAGTAAAACCATTTGTAATTAATAAATTTGAAGTTGAATCAGAATGTACTGGTAAAGTATCAGTCTTTACCAGTACTTCTACTTGATAACTTACCCAATTACCCTCATCACTATCTTGCGTCATTACATCAGTTTCAATGTAACCACCATCTATATAATTTTTATATCCCATAATTATCCTTTTATCCTAAACTTACTGTTTCAAATTCAATTAATAATGTATCACCAACTGGATTAAAACTATTCGTAGTTTCAGATGTTCCTAAACTTACTGTTTCAAATTCAATTAATAATGTATCATCAACTGGATTAAAACTATTCGTAGTTTCAGATGTTCCTAAACTTACTGTTTCAAATTCAATTAATAATGTATCATCAACTGGATTGAAACTATTCGTAGTTTCAGATGTTCCTAAACTTACTGTTTCAAATTCAATTGATAATGTATCATCAACTGGATTAAAATATTCACCTATATTTAATGTTGTAAATTCTAAATTAGTTGATTCATCACTTGTTGTTGATTCCTCACCTAAATTTAATATTGTGAAATCCAGTACTGAATATTCATTAGATGTTGATCCTAAATCAGTATATGTAATATTTAGAATTGAATATTCATTAGATATTAATCCTAAATTAAATTCTATAAAATTCATATTTAGGGTATCATCATCACTAACTTGTTTATCTAACACTACTGTTTCAAATTCAATTAATAATGTATCATCAACTGAATTAAAATTATTCGTAGTTTCAGATGTTCCTAAACTTACTGTTTCAAATTCAATTAATAGTGTATCATCAATTGGATTAAAAGATTCTTCTTGTTCACCTAACTCATATGTTACAAACTGAATTAATTTTCTAGAATCTAATATTTCACCATTATAAGTTCCACCAATACCTAAATTGATTGTTACACAATCTGGGTGTATATCATCATCTGGAATAACAGGAAATCCTAAATTTACTTTACTTATACTTAGTACAGTATCTTCACTTGATATATTACCAGCAACTTGTCCTAAATCATATTCTATAATAGGTAATATAATATACGAGTCATCTTGTATTTCAGCAGTTGTTAAATCCGTTGTTATAATTGGTAAAATATATGTTTTATCTGGAACTGTAATATAATTTATAATATCTCGATTTTCAAGAATATTAATTCTAGGAAATAAATAACTATTATTCCCAAACGGTAAATTATTATGAATATTATGATATTGATAAAAAGTACGTAAAGCTACTTGTTCAATATCAAATTCACGTTTTTCTTCTGCGCTACCATATATTCGCAGTTCATAATCTGTTACAATCATTATATTCCTTTATAATTGTAAAACATTTCGAACAATCTCAGGTTTTAACAATTTTATTTCGTTGTTGAATAATGTTGGATCAAAATCAAATATTGATCCTATATTATTTGATGCTAAAATTATAGGATATAATAATTCATCACCATATTGTTCTAGTGCTAGTCTTTCTGGTCTAAATTTATAAGTGTTATTAACTGGAATTATAATATTATTCTCAGGTTTTTGAATATAATGTATTCTATCATTAATCATATTACCTATAACTTGAGGAGTATTATATTGATCAATTGCTGGAGTGCTTAGTTCAGTATTATATGTAAGCATTGTAATCCTTAATCAAAAAATTTATATAATTCATTTAAATCTGTTTTCTTTACTTCTTTATCCGGTATTTTATTAATATCTGAGTTATATGTATCAATTATTATTTTCTTTTTATCAAGTATATTTAAAATTAATTCATCAATACTTCCCTTTAAAATAAAATAATAAACATCAACATCTCTAGTCTGCCCTATTCGATATGCTCTTGCTATTGCTTGTGATAATACTGCAGGATTCCACCATAAATCATAAAAGATAACTTTATTCGCTTTAGTTAATGTAATGCCAGCATTACCGGCTTTTAATGCAATTACTATATTTTTATGAATACCATTTTGATACTCTTTGATAATTTTTTCTCTATTTTTTTGAGAAGTACTTCCAATTATTAAAGGACATTTTAATTTTTCACTAATTAATTTAGCTGATTCTGTAAATAAAGTAAATATAATTGAATTATCATCTTTTTTAAAAGTTTCTAAAACACTAAACAATTTATCCATTTTAGAACTACTTTTTATATCTTTAACTTCATTTGAAATATAAGATGGAGAGTTTTTTAAAAGGTAAGGTAATGATGTTAATTGTCTGGCTTTAATTAAAGCTATAATTACATCATTATAATATTCTAAAGAATTTTTACTTTTTATTTTTCTTAGTTTATCTCCATAAAAACTTTGAATTCGTTTATTTATAATTTTTTCATTATATTTTGGATTAGTTGAAACTATAATATTATTAAAATTTACCTTCGTATTTAGCTGTTCTTTTGATACTTTACGTGCTAAAATATAAGGTCGAATAATTTTTAAGGTTTTTGAAATTATTATTGATTCATCTTTTACTATTTTATAAAGTGTTCTAAAAAATCTACTAAAAATAGGATTAATTAATCGAATTATATTATGTAAGTCTTGTGCTTTATTTTCAACTGGAGTTCCACTTAAGAGTAAAGTAAATTTTCTTTTTATAACATCTACTTTATCATAAATTTTAGTATTTTTATTTTTAAGATTTTGAGTTTCATCTATAATTAAGATTTTACAATTAGAATTATCAGATGATAAAAATTTTTGAAAGCTCATGATATGACATTTGTCTTCTAATTGTGGGACAAATTGACGTATCTCATTTTTCCAAACGTCGACAATAATAGCTGGTGTTATTATTAAAACATCATTTTTTTTCAACTTTTCTCTTTTATTAATTAAAGCAAGAAAAGCCAAACTCTGAATAGTTTTTCCACTCCCCATTTCATCTGCTAATAAAGCACCTGATGTTTTTAAACTGTAATGTTCCCAAAGCCAAGAAACACCGACTTGTTGAAGCGGGAATAAATTTCCATTTATTTCTAATTCTATCTCTTTTAATATTTTATCATTTTTTTGAGGTTTTATACCAGAAACTATTTTTAGTTCTTTTTTTAATTTTTTTAGGTCTTCATCTAATGCAATATTATATAAAATTTCTAAATTTTCATTAATAAATTCTTTTTCCAATATATAAAAATGATCATAATACTTAAAATATAAATAATCCTCAATTATATTTAGTTTAGAATCAAGTTTTTCTAAAATTTTGGATGCTAAGTTCTTATTTATTTCATTAATTGATATAAGAGGAATTAATTGTGAACCTTTATTTAAGTCAGCATTTTTATCAAAAATAAATAAGTTAATTTTTAAACGGTGCAAATATTTCTTTATTTGAAATATTTGTAGAATATTTAATAAAAAATTTGAAGGATGAGCAATTTTTTTACCTACTAATTTAATAATTTCAGATTCTATTTGTTTATCTGTTTTAAGTACTTTATTATATTTAATATCCGGAAAATAATCATTTCCAAGTGGACTACTGTGATATTTTAAAGAATTGTATTTTAAAAAAATACTAGTTTTAAAATTACCTTTTATTTTTTTAATTAATGTTGATCTATTTAATTGATCTCGATTTATATAGATGGCTACTGATTTTATTTTACCATCAATTAAAGTCTGAGTTTGATTTTTATAAAAATCAAACTCAGTGTTTTTAAATATTATAGAATTAAATAATTTTTTAGGTAATGTTAAATTTCGATTTTTTAATTTTTTTTCAAGTAAATAAACATAAAGAAATTTTCTTTCAGGTTTATCAAAACCATAAGCAATCTTATCAATTAAAATATTATCTAATTTCTCTTTAATTTTCATTTCTTTACATCCTATCGATCACATTCATATCAAGAGCATAATATTCAATTTTACCATTAAAAAAGTTAGGTTTTTTATCAATGCTTAATTCTAAATGACTACCTATTCCCCCTGGTGTACCACCATCATCATAATTATGAATTGTATTATGGAGTATTAATTGTTCCTTAGGATCAATTATGATTCCAAAATGAGCAGCAGATTCAACCATTGGACCATCATGATATAACATACCATTTTTAAAATTATTCATTAATTTTATACCATTTCGAGCATTTTTATCTTTTTCCCACCAAAATAAAATAACTGTTCCTGATTTTATATTTTTTACATTTGATTTATTTACTTTAACTGGTTCAGCTATTTCTACGTATTTATCTAAAAATACTGATCCACTGTATTCATATTTTTTTAAAAGCTTCTCTTTTCCTATAATCTTCATTACACTAGTAAAGCAAGTATCTGTCATATTGGTATGACCTTCTAATTTTTTAGCTGGTTTAACTTTTAAATTAGTACTTTCATGAAGTGTAGTTTTAAAATAATTAATTATTTTTTTTAAATTCATGTTTGAAATTGGTTTTATAAGACTTAAGTTTTTTATATTATTAGCAACATTTTTTATACCACTAATAATATTTTCTTGAATTAAATATTTTTTAATTTTTATAATCATTATATTCCTTTATGATTTATTAAATAAAAAACTCTTGGGTCCTTTATCTAATCTTGTATTTTGTTCAACTGCTATAAATCTATGACCTGGTTTTAAATGAGGTGTATCGGATGTAGCATATATTTGGTACATTGATTTACTGCCTTTTTGTGACATTTTCCGCTTCTGATATTCTTCACGTTGTTTTCTATCTAATTCAGCCTGTGTTATACGATTTATATTTTTTAATTTACCACTTACATGACCAAATTTACTCTCTAATATAATTGATTCATTTAAAGTTTTTATATTATTAGGATTATGTTGATTGCTTTTATCTGTTCCTTCCATGTGTTTTACTTGACCATTTAAAACATCAGTTGTTCCTCGATGATTATTTGCACCAACTAAATCTTTTTGATTTCTATCTCGTAGTGAATTTGAAACACGATGAAAATCTGCAGTTCCTAAATATTTTTTCTTAAAATCAATAAGCGATTCAGTTATTTCTTGATGTTTATGTTGCTTAATATATTCTTGTGTTTGTTTTTCTATTTTTTGACCTCTAATTTGTCTCTTTAATAATTCTCTTTGTAAGCCAATTGTTATATCTTGAAATAAATCAGTTTCTTCTATCGTATTTTTTATTTTATTAATATCTTTTATAAGTAATTTTCCACCATATGGAGCAATAGGTACACCAGATTCAAGGATTACTTTTTTATTTACTTTATACTTCATTTAATTCCTTTAAATTCAATTTAACTTATTTGTTGAACTTGATTTAAAGCACAAGAAAAATTAGAGATGTTAACATCTCTAATTTAAATCCCAAACATATTGATCAGGCGGTGTTTTTCTTAAATCATCAATTGTTCTATCGTGTAATTCTTTTGCTTCCTGAATCATTTCATCAGCATTCATATTAATTTGACCAAATGGTGTAGTCATATTATTAAATTTCTTTCTAATTTTTCCAATTGCTCTCATTATATAAGAAGTACTTAAATCTAAAAATTCCTGATATAATCCAGGATTAATTGTTTCAGGAGAATTATGAACAACTTCTAAATCTAATATAAATTCATTTGTCAAATGTGAAAAGGATGCTTTTGTTACTTGAATTTTATTAGGTGGCATAAATCTCCAAGTATCATCCGCACCAGCCAATTTACTCATATCCAAATAATTTTGACGAACAAGAAAATCAGTTACGTCCCCAGCTAATGATTGTGAAAATATTTGATCATAATCAATATAGGTTGCTTTATCAATTTTACCTTTGATTTTAATTATTTTATAAGGAAAATCTTTAAATTCATATAATAAATTAGGTACATCATTTATTATATGAGCTTCTGTCATAAAATAAAATTTTTGTAATCCATCATACATACTAAATTCAGGCAATACATGATCTTGAATTTTTTGAATTATTTGAGCATCACTCAATTCCAATTTATTAGTATCTGCGCCTAATTCAGTTTTAATATAATCAATTGTATTTGCCCAACTTTGCCAACTTGTACATTCCATTTTAATCCTTTTAAATTTAATGTTCTAAACTAGCATATAAATGTTTTACACCAGATGCAATATCATTTGAATGTTGATTAGAATTCGATTTAAACATATCAGATATTTTATCTTTCATATCATCTAACCAACTAGAATTAGAATTTGAACCGCCTGTATAATGTCTTGCTGAGTTTGAAACTTTAGATAAAAAATTTTCCAGGATCAATTGTTTATTTACTTGGAGTTGCATACCGATCCTTTAAAATTTGTAATTTATCTTGGAAATCTTGTTTAATTGAATTAGTTGGTACTAAATTATGTTGTATATCTGTTTTATTTATAGCATATAATTTACCAGCATTTGATACATCCTCTAAACTAGGAGATGATTTAAATTGAATACTGTTCTGAGCATTTGATATGTTTCTACCCCAAATAACCTGTTTTTCAAGATCTGTTGGTTCATTATATCCATTTTGTAATCCTTGTACTCCGGAATTAAAAGTTGCTTGTAAATCACCATCTGTTCTACCATAACCATATGCAGCTGAGTCAATTCCAGTTGAAATTGCTTCTGGTACATTACCATTTGCGATAATTGTTCCTGCTCCTAATGCTCCAACACCAGCTAGATATTTACCATAATTATTTTTAAAATGATCTTTTACAGTGTCAACAATACCTTCTTCTAATAAATACTGCTTGATATTATAGCTTTC
>Ga0256828_1001034_pt1 | contig 17873 bp, 15 predicted proteins | sample CV88metaG_FD_185993 | JGI IMG/M metagenome (GOLD analysis project Ga0256828, IMG submission 185993) | Hydrothermal vent microbial communities from East Pacific Rise, Pacific Ocean - CV88 | ecosystem: Environmental > Aquatic > Marine > Hydrothermal vents | place: Pacific Ocean: East Pacific Rise...
AATGCTACTTTTATCCCTACATACTTCAAAGTTGTAGATGTAAATGTGACAAATAGAGTAAAAGATGGTAACTTTACATATCTAAGTAGTGACCTTAATATGTCGGCTCATGTTGAGTTAAGAGTAGAGGCTATGAATGCTAAAGATGAGGTAGTTAGAAACTTTACAGAGAACAATACTACATATTGGGAAAATCCAGTAGAGATAAATATAACTGTACCATCTAGTGTGAAATTTGGTGATGGTAGTGAAGCCAATATGACTATCTTGGATAAAAATGTATCTAGAGATATATTGGGCTTTGGTGGTGATGATGCCAATGGTACTCATACTATCTCTTGGAATGAGAGTAATGAGACTCAAAGATTGTTATTTAACTATGAGAGAGATAGAAAAAAACCTATAAATCCATTTGATGTAAATGGTAGTGAAGTGGATGTAAATCTAACATCTATCTATACATCATCAGCTGGAAAAGTGGCTGTGATAAAAGGTGGTAGTTCGGCTGATATGAATGCTACATTTGTGTATGCTAGAGTGAAATCTACAAAAGAGCTTTATGATGATATCAATGAGAGTAGTGTTACAACACCTGTTAAGATAGAGGTTTATTGTGATAAGTGGCCAGCTTCTAAAGCTAACTGTCCATCTGTTGATGTTCTTTATGGACAGACAAATGATTATAAGTGGTTTATCTCTACATCTCATGATATGGATATAAATGATGGTAATGTATCTTTAGAGGTAGATAATGGTAGTCTAAACAAAGATAGTTTAGATATAAACTCATCTGATAATGGTGTAGATAGTAAAGTTAGTGTAAGTAGAGATAGTGGAGCTTCACTACCTTCAACTGCTGTTATCGATATGGATGTATCTGGAACTAGCTCTTGGTTGATATATAGCCCAACAAGTAGTTATAGAGTTAGATTTATCTCAAATCCTTCAGATTGGACTGGTGTTGGTAAAACAGGTAGAGTTGTAGGAACAGAGGCTAGTGGTAAAAAGTCTAAAAGAATGGATTGGTAATGAAATGGCATTGTCATAAGAGTAGAGATGCTGTCGCAATGATTGAGTTAATCTTTGCGATAGTTATTATGGGTATAGCACTTATGTCTGCGCCTAGACTTATCTCACAAGCTGTCAATGGTGGGCTTTCAGTTGTTCAACAAGAGGCTATCGTTGCTGATGCTACTGAGATAGGTATGATAATGACAAGAGCATGGGACGAGGCTGATACTAATGATAGTGATACAGCACCTATACTTGTTGTGAGTGAGGATATAGATGCTCTTAATGAGAAAGATAGTAGTGGTAAAAGAGTAGGTATCCCTAAAGAGGCTACTAGAAGTTTTGTCTCAGCAACAGGGAGTAGGTTAGATGCTACTGCTATTGGAAGAGATGCCAATGATGGTAGTGATGAGTATGATGATATAGATGATTTTCATGATAAAAATACAACTTTAAACTCTAAAGAGAGTACAACCACAGAAGATGGGGATTATATAGATAATTCACTTGAGATGCTTACAAAGGTTGAGTATATCAAAACAGAAACAAGTGATGATACTTTTACAGATGAGACAATCAATTATAATTCACCATTTGATAAAAATACATCAGATACTACAAATATCAAGATGATTTCAACAACTATAACATCAGGTGGGCATAGTGATGTTTTAGATACCAATATCACACTAAGAGCTTTTATGTGTAATATCGGTACATACACTATCCAGACAAGGAGCTTTTGATGAAAAATGTAAAGAGTACAAAAGCGTATAGTATGTTGGAGTTGATATTTGTTATCGTTATATTGGGTATTGTCTCATCTATCGGGGCAGAGATTATAGCCAATGTCTATAAGAGTTATGTACTAGAGAGAGCAACTCACAGAAGTAGTATCAAAACAGAGTTATCAGCTACACAGATAGCAAATAGACTTTTGTATGCTGTACCAAACACAGTGATAGGGCGTAAGTCTTCTGGGTATAGAGCATTGGATAGTTTAGATGATACAGACTATACGATACTTGAGTGGATAGGGTATGATAATGATAGCTTCTCAGCTAGTTCTACACCTGCTTGGAGTGGATTTGTAGATTTGAATGCTTCAACAGCTACTGAGTTAAAAACCAATGGTTCAAAGCTTGGAGACTGTAATGATATCATATCAAATCTATCAAATAACAGTAGAAATATAGGTGATGCTGCTCTGTTTTTTGCTGGGCAGTATAACGCTTATAATGTCGGGTATGATGGTGGTGATAACTCGGGAGCTGTAAAGGTTGATGATAGTAGTAAAGATAATGATGATAAGCTTGTTGTTGATGATTTGACAGGTAAGACTATATCTGAGTTGTATAAACTATCTTGGACAGCTTATGCGTTAGTTCCTAGTGATAATGGTGATGGCTCTTTTGATTTGGATTTGTACTACAACTATCAACCGTGGAATGGAGATAGTTATAGTGATGGTTCTCATAGAGTTTTGGTTAGAAATGTGACTGTGTTTAAGTTCTCAGGAAGTGAAAATACTATTAGATTTAAACTGTGTCAAAGAGAGAGAATAACAACAGATAGAAACATAACAATCTGTAAAGAGAAGGCGGTGATTAGATGATGGTACAACATAGAAAAGCTTTTTCTCTTATTACATCTATTTTTGTTATTGTGATGATGGCAACTGTTGGTATTTTGGTGATGAATATGACTAGCAAAACTATCAAAGAGACCACAGGACAGTATCGTAAAGAACAGGCAGTTTTGTTGGCAAAGAGTTATACTGAGTTGGCTATCATGGCAGTTACAGCCAATGATAGACCTAACGGTTGTATTCAAAAGGTAAATGGTAAAGATATCATAGCTGATTCTGATAGTGGTAAGGGTTATGATGTCGTGACTAGGATTTACTATATAGGTAAAGATAGTACAGCAAATCTTGACGGTAATTGTGATAGTGCTAGTATCTTATCAAAAGATGTTGAAACTGATGGTTCAGATTTACAGATAATAGTAGATGTATATGTTAGATATAAAGAGCTTGATAACACAAATGCTGATTGGATAACATATCATAGAAGGACACTACAAAAGATATGAAAAAGTTACATTTTAAAAATGCCTTTACTATGGTTGAACTTGTATTAGTTATAGTTGTATTGGGTATATTAGCAGCACTTGCTATACCTAGAATGGATAGAGATAGAAGTCAAGAGGCATCAGATACTCTTTTGTCTGCTATCCGTTATGCTCAACATATGGCTATCAATGACTATCGAGAGCAACCAGAAGATAGTGAGTGGCAAAAGTCGTTTTGGCAGTTTAGAGTAGAGAGATGTTCTGATAGTTCAGGAATGTTTTTTATGGTAGGCGCAGATAAAGATAAAGGTGGTGACATCAACAAATCAGAAGCAGCACTAGACCCTAGCAATGGTAAACCAATGTATTGGAACAATAGTGATTGTAGTGATGGTGGAGATGGAACTGTGAGTGAAAATATCTTTATATCTAAGAAGTTTGGTGTAGATGATATTGATGGAAGTGGTGGGTGTAGTGATATTCAACATATAGGATTTGACCATCTTGGGCGTCCTCATGTTAGTTTTCGTAACTCAGATACTCCAGATTATAGTACATATATGAGTAGTGATTGTACCTTTACATTTACTATAAAAGGTGAAGATAATATCTCTATCGTGATTGAGTCGGAGACTGGTTATGCTTATATCAAAGACCAGAATGCTTCATAAATTCTTCTAAAATTCAAGCCATCTTTTACACATTTTGAGATATTATATCTCATTTGTATAAAAGGTGTTCTTGATGAAATTTCAAAATTTTATATTATCTATTTTTATATCAATACTACTTTTAAATGGTTGTAGCCATGATAGTGAGGTAGATGAGTTTAATAAACCAGCTATCTATTGGTATGAGCAGATTGCTAAGAGTATAGATGCTCATAATATAGATAAAGCTGATAACTACTACATCTCACTAAAGAGTGAGCATATCCAATCTCCTCTAATGAAAACTGCTATTATGATGTTGGCAAATGCCCATATCAATAAAGAGGAGTATAAGTTGGCTAACTTCTACTTTGAAGAGTATGAGAAGAGGTATGGAGATAGTAGCAACAAAGAGTATATAGACTTTATGAAGCTAAAAGCCTCATTTTTAGGTATTCACGATGTATTTAAAGACCAGCAGTTGATTTTAGATAGTATAGATAAAGCTTTAGTTTATGCTCAAAACTATCCAAATTCACAATATATACCGATAGTGGATTCTATCTTGATAAGACTCTATATGAGTCAATATATGCTAAATGAGAATATAGCATCGTTGTATGAGAGAGTTGGTAAAGAGAAGGCTAGTAAGATGTATAGAGATAAAAATAAAGACTCTATCATTAAAAACAGTGATATAAAAACACCACCAAAAACAATAATAGGTAAAATTTTAGATTAAAGGATAGTGTATTATGAAATTGAGTGATTATGAAGAGTTTCCAACAGTATTACCCGTAGTGATAGAAGATGAACTCTTTTTGTATCCATTTATGATAAGTCCGATTTTTTTGGAAAATCAAAAAGATATAGATGCTATTACTCACGCTATGGAGAATAACTCTTTGCTTTTTGTAACATCATCTATCGAGGGTAAAGAGGGTAGTAGAGATTTACAAGATGTCTATGCTTATGGCGTTATCGGCTCTATTATGAGAAAAGTACAGATGCCAGATGGAAGAGTAAAGATACTTTTTCAAGGCTTAAGTAAAGGTAGGATAAGTGAGCCTCTTCCTAGTGATATAAATCAGGCTATGATAGAGAAGTTAGATGTAGATAGTTATGATAGTCTAAAAGTAGATGCTCTGATGAGTATCGTAAAAGAGAATATCAAAAAGCTATCATCTCTTGAGAGTAGTTTCCCTGCTGATTTGTTAAAGACTATCAATGATAATAATGAGCCTAACAGAATAGCCGATTTAATCTCATCTTTGTTGAAGTTAGATAAGAAGATAGCTTATGAGTTGTATAAAGAGAACAATATAGAAAATAGACTATTGGGGCTTATTGAGGTTATATCTGCTCAGATAAAATCTGCCAAGGTTCAAAAAGAGATAAGAACTAAAGTTCACTCTAAGATAGAGCAGACAAATAAAGAGTATTTTCTAAAAGAACAGCTCAAAGAGATACAGCAAGAGTTGGGGGTAAATGCCCAAAGAGAAGAGGAGGTTGCTAACTTTAAAGAGAAGATAGAGGCTCTAAAACCACACCTATCAGAAGATGCCTATATCGAGATAACAAAACAGATAGATAGGTTTGCTAGAATACACCCTGATAGCTCAGATGCCTCTATCATTCAGACATATCTTGAGTATGTGTTGGATATACCTTTTGGTAAGTTTAGTAAGGATAACTTGAGTGTAGAGAAGGTATCTAAGAGGCTTGATGATGACCACTACTCACTTAAGAAGCCCAAAGAGAGGATAGTAGAGTTTTTCTCTGTAAAAGAGTTGGCATCACTTAGGGGTGTAAAGTTAGATAAGGGAGCTGGTACTATACTCTGTTTTGCTGGACCTCCAGGTGTTGGTAAAACATCTTTGGCAAACTCGATAGCAAAAGCTTTAGATAGACCACTCGTTCGTATCGCACTTGGTGGGCTTGAAGATGTAAATGAGCTTAGAGGACACAGAAGAACATATCTAGGGGCGATGCCTGGTAGAGTTGTTCAAGGGTTGATTGAGGCTAAGAGTATGAACCCTGTTATTGTACTAGATGAGATAGATAAAGTGGGTAGAAGTATGAGGGGTGACCCAACAGCTGTACTGCTTGAGATACTTGACCCTGAGCAAAACAGTCAGTATAGAGACTTTTATCTCAATTTTCATATAGATTTAAGTAAGGCGATATTTATCGCAACAGCAAATGATGTAGGGCGTATCCCCGCACCACTTAGAGATAGAATGGAGTTTATCTCTCTTAGCTCTTATACACCTGATGAGAAGTTTCAGATAGCTACTCGTTATCTTATCCCACAAGAGGTAAAAAAACATGCTCTTCAAAGACGAGAGGTAGATATATCTCCTAAGGCGTTAAAACTTCTGATTGATGATTACACAAGGGAAGCTGGTGTAAGAATGCTTAGACGAAAAGTGGCATCTATTTGTAGAAAGAGTGCTAAAATTCTTTTAGAAGATAAGAGTAAGCAGGTAGTAAGAGTTACTAAGAAAAACTTGGAGAAGTTTGTTGATAAAAAGGTGTTTGAGATTACCAAAGTATCCAAATCTCCTCAAGTTGGTGTTGTAAATGGATTGGCTTGGACTGCTGTTGGTGGTGATGTTCTAAAGATAGAGGCTGTTAAAATCAAAGGAAAAGGTGCTATTTCAGTTACTGGTAGCTTGGGTGATGTTATGAAAGAGTCGGTTCGTATCGCACACTCAGTAGTTAAGATACTTATAGATAACTCTAAGTTAGAGATAAAACACTCAATCATTCCACACTCAGTAAAAGAGAAAGAAGAGAGGATAGAGCTAGATAGTAGTGAAGTATATAAGAGATATGATTTACATATACATGTGCCAGAGGGGGCAACTCCAAAAGATGGTCCTAGTGCTGGTATCGCTATGGCTACTGTTATCGCCTCTATATTGTCTCAAAAGAGGATAAATAATAAAGTAGCAATGACAGGTGAACTTACTCTAACTGGAGAGGTTTTACCAATAGGTGGATTAAAAGAGAAGCTTATAGCAGGGTATAAAGCAGGTGTAAAGATTGTTTTGATACCAAAGAAAAATTATGAGAGAGATTTAGATGATATTCCTAATGAGGTTAAAGATAATTTGGAGATTATAGCTGTATCAGATATAGAAGAGGTGCTAAAAGTAGCACTTGTGTAGATTATCTTAGGCAAAAAGCCTAAGATATGAGATGGCTAGTATAGTCCAAACTTACCATCAGCTCTTTTATACATAACTCTCATATTTCCACTATAATCATTAAATACTATAAATTGTCTCTTCTTTTCAGCTTTTAGTGCTTCGATAGCTTCATCAAAATCTAGTGGCTTATGTAGCTCTAAATCCATAGGTACAATCTCAATCTCATCAGCCTCAAGTTCGCTTACTGCTTCAGCCTCTTCACCCAAATCAGCAAAACTCATAACTTTATGGTCTTTTATCTTGTCAGCGTGTCTTCTTAGAGATTTTTTTATTCTCTCCATACCCAAATCAAGAGCAGCATAAACATCTTTATCATTTTGTGTTATAACTATTGTATTTTTATCTTTAAGATTTACGATAACCTCTACTTTAAAACCTTTTTTACCATGTTTCTCATCTGCTGAGATTACTATGTTAGTAGAGATAATATCTAAATTATATTTATTAAGACCATCTATAAGAGCGTCAGCATAAGCTTTGATAGCATCTGTTAATTCAAAATGTCTTCCTGTGATACTTCTATTCATAATAAATCCTTTTATTTTGAAGTATGAACTCTGTTTGGTTCATACTTAATTGTAACTTAACTTGCTTAATAAATAGTAAATGGTATAGTGTGATTATAAAAAAATTATGAAGTGACTTAAAAAGTATCAAACAATAATATTTAGTCACTATAACTCAACTTTGACTTGACAAAGATAGACTCAATGTTGTATAATACCCCCAACTTATCTAAAGGAGGTCATATTATGGCTGAAGAGACAAAAGAAGAGTTACAACAAGAAGAGCAAGAGCAACAAGTAGAGGCTCAAGAGCAAGAAGAGGTAGAGAACTCTGATACAGATACATCTATTGAAGAGGAGTTAGAGGCGTATAAGGCACAAGCACAAGAGTATAAAGATAAGTACCTTAGAGCTTATGCTGATTTTGAAAATGCTAAAAAGAGATTGGAAAAAGATAAAGCAAATGCTGTATCTTATGCTAATGAGAGCTTTGCTAAAGATATCTTAGCTGTTATGGATTCATTTGATAACGCTTTGGCATCAATCAAAGAGGCAAATGAGGATAACGCTGTTGAGGTACTTGATAAGATGAAAGAGGGGGTTGAGCTTACTTATAATCAACTCAAAAAGATACTTGAGAAGAACCATATCAAAGAGATAGAGTGTTGTGGTGAGTTTAACCCAGAGGTTCATCAAGCTATCATGCAAGTAGATAGTGATGAGCATGAGAGTGGGCATATCGTACAGGTTATGCAAAAAGGTTATACTATAAAAGATAGAGTGCTTAGACCAGCTATGATAAGCACAGCAAAATAGACAAATGCTACTAAAGTAGCAAACGAATTTTGTAAAAGATTATATAATAACGACAGAAAAAGAAAAAATAAATTTGAGATAAAAAGGATAAACAATGGCTAAAGTATTAGGAATTGATTTAGGAACAACAAACTCAGCGATGGCTGTATTTACAAATGGTGAAGCGTCTATCATCGCTAACAAAGAGGGTAAAAATACAACTCCTTCAGTTGTGGCATTTACTGATAAGGGTGAAGTTTTAGTTGGTGATAGTGCTAAAAGACAAGCAGTAACAAACCCAGAGAAGACTATCTACTCTATCAAGAGAATTATGGGATTGATGTGTAATGAAGATAAGGCAAAAGATGCTAAAGAGAGATTACCATACCATATCATAGATAGAAATGGTGCGTGTGCTATCGAAGTGGCTGAGAAGACTTATACACCACAAGAGATTTCAGCAAAAGTTTTGATGAAATTAAAAGAAGATGCTGAAGCTTATCTTGGTGAGACTGTAACAGATGCTGTTATCACAGTACCAGCATATTTCAATGATGCTCAGAGAAAGGCAACAAAAGAGGCTGGAACTATCGCAGGGCTTAATGTACTTAGAATTATCAATGAGCCAACTTCAGCAGCTCTAGCTTATGGTTTGGATAAAAAAGATGCTGAACAGATAGTAGTTTATGACCTTGGTGGTGGTACATTTGATGTTACAGCACTTGAGACTGGTGATGGTGTTGTTGAGGTACTTGCTACTGGTGGTGATGCGTTCTTGGGTGGTGATGACTTTGATAACCGTCTGATTGACTATGTAGCTGAAGAGTTCAAGAGTGAAACAGGTATCGATATCAAAGCAGATGTTATGGCACTTCAAAGGGTAAAAGATGCTGCTGAGAGTGCGAAAAAAGAGCTTTCAAGTGCTACTGAGACAGAGATAAACCTACCATTTATCACAGCAGATGCGACAGGTCCTAAACACTTAGTAACAAGTATCACTAGAGCTAAATTTGAGTCACTTATCTCTGATTTGGTAGATAGTACAATCACAACTATTGAAGCTGTACTAAAAGATGCTGGACTTAGTAAGTCTGAAGTTAAAGAGGTAGTTATGGTTGGTGGAAGTACTAGAGTTCCACTTGTTCAAGAGAAAGTAAAAGCTTACTTTGGTAAAGAGCTTAACAAATCGGTAAACCCTGATGAGGTTGTTGCTCTTGGTGCTTCTATCCAAGGTGGGGTACTAGCAGGTGATGTTAAAGATGTACTTCTTCTTGATGTTACACCACTAAGTCTTGGTATTGAGACATTAGGTGGCGTTACAACAAAAATCATTGAAAAAGGTACAACAATACCTGCTAAGAAGTCACAAGTGTTCTCAACAGCAGAGGATAACCAACCAGCAGTAAATATCCATGTACTTCAAGGTGAGAGAGAGTTTGCTAAAGATAACAAATCTTTAGGTATGTTTGAACTTAGAGATATCCCAGCAGCTCCTAGAGGTGTGCCACAGATTGAAGTTACATTCGATATAGATGCGAATGGTATCTTGACAGTATCAGCAGTAGATAAAGGTACAGGAAAATCTCAAGAGATTAAGATTACTGGTTCGAGCGGATTGAGTGATGAAGAGATTGAAAAAATGGTACAAGATGCTGAAGCTAACAAAGCTGAAGATGAGAAAAGAAAAGCTTTAGTTGAGACTAAAAACCAAGCTGATGCGCTTATTCACCAAACTAAAAAATCACTAAGTGATTTGGGTGATAGTTTTGATGCTAGTGAGAAAGCAAACATTGAAAAAGCTATCGAAGAGTTAGAGGTTACACTAAAAGATGACAATGCTACAAAAGAGCAGATAGAAGAGAAAGTAAAAGCTCTTACAGAGAAGTCACACAAACTAGCTGAAGCTGTATATGCTAAAGAGCAAGGAAATGCTCAAGGTGGAGCAGAAGCTAACAAGAAAGCAGATGACGATGATGTAATCGATGCTGAAGTAGAGTAATCTACCACTTATGCCAAAAGAGTAACCCTCTTTTGGTATAATACTCCTATGAAAAACCTATATATAGATATACAACTACACCAATTTATCAACCTTATCATACTTTTTACTCTAGGGGCATATTTTGCTCATATATATCTTAGCTTTAGCACACTAGCTTTATTGCTTGTTTTTACCTTTATGTTTGAGCATACTTTGATATATCTAAGATATAAAAAGATAGATTATATCTCATACTCATCTCTATCTACTGCTATGGGTGTGGCTATGATGATGGTTTCAACTTACAGCTATATATTGATGATACTTATAGCCTTAGCACTACTTCAGAAACATTTTTTAAGATACAAAGATATACACTACTTCAACCCGTCTAATTTTGCTTTGATGAGTGGATTACTACTCTTTTATACGAAAACTCATATAGTTTTAGGGCAGTTGGGAGATGAGTTTTGGCTTAGTTCTTTTTTATTGCTGATGGCTCTTTTTATCCTCTCTCGTGTAGATAGGTGGCTTATCGTTGTAGCTTTTGTATTTTTTTATATACTTTTTGAGTACTACTTGGTAGTTCGTTATGACCCTGTTATAATCTTGGATAATATAGTAGATAGGTTCTACTCTGTATCTTTTATGCTTTTTATACTTTTTATGCTAACTGACCCTAAAACTACCCCATCAAATGAGTATCTTCAGTTGCTTTTTGGTTCGCTTATAGCCTTTGGTGGGGCGTTGATGGATAGGTTGTATGGGTGGAGAGTAGAGCATCTTTTTGAAGTGCTGTTTCTCATCACTCCACTTTTTGCTTTGAGTAAAAAAAGAGATAAAATAAACTTTTTTATAGTATCTATACTCTTTGTTTTATCTATGAGTGCTATAATCTACATACAGTTACAACCCCCATATTATTTTGAAATGGATAGTTAATGAGTAAAGAAGTCAAACTTAGTATCGCTATACTTTTTGTCGGTATGTTAGTTGTTGGTGGATATGCTTACAAGAGAAAAACATCAAGCCATACAGCCGTATCACAAAGTAGTAAAAGTGATAGAGTAGAAGAGAAGATAATACTACCACAGTATGAAGATAGCACCTATGCCAATATCCCACAAGTTAAAGAGTATGTAGAGGATTTAAAACATCTTATATCTAAGGGTAAAGCTGTGTTGCCACTTGATAGTAGTGAGTTAGATGATAAAGCTATGGTAGCACAAGAGATACTTTTAAAAAACCAAGAGTTTCTAAAAGATACCAAGCAAGATGGGAAGTTGCTTCACAATGATATGATGAGGATACTTCCTGCTATCATCAGTGCTATGGATAAAAATAGTGCCAAGATATGTCAAACTCATAGCTGTTATGAGGCTGAGAAATACAACTTTGTAACCAACACAACAACTAGAGCGATAGTAGATGTAGATGATAAAAAAGTTCTTCAGATAGATAGATACTCCAACAGACAACCAGATATATCACTTAGACTCACTCACATAGCACAAGCTATCGCACTCAATGCCCCTGAGGTTAAAAAAGAGTTAGGTTTTAAACCGAGTCGTAAAGATATAACGATGGCAAATGTTAGAGGAAGTATGAAAGAGTCACCGTGTGAAGATACTACCCATCTATGCGTAGCTCCAACATTTGCCCAACACAAAGAGCAACAAGCACTTTGGGCTGTGGTGGATTTGACTCAGATGAGGTTAGCAGCTGCTAAGTGGGCAGGGTTGGGTAAGACAACAACACCAGCTTGTATAGGAGAGAGAAGCTTACAAAACAGATATATTATGAAGCACTTTTGTCAAAAAGATACTATCTTAGATAAGAACGGTTGGCATATAGTTTATAGACTTACAGGTTCAGATGGTTTAGAGATAGTAGATGTGAGTTTCAAAGGTAAAAAAGTTATCAAATCAGCCAAGATAGTGGATTGGCATGTGGCTTATAAACAAAAAGGGGCAGATGAGTTAGATGAGACTACTACCACATATATAGAGGGTAGAAAAGTGGAGTTTATCAAGGGTAACAATAATGAGTTTTTCTTTGGATACAACGACGCTATGGGGTGTCCACTCTTTTCTACTTCAGTAGTTTTGGCATTTAATGGACCACAAGTTAAGCCATTGCCTAGAGGTGGTGGTTTTATGCTAACTCAAGATTTTCGTAATCCAAAATGGCCTATGGCTTGTAACTACCGATATGAGAATAGATTTGAGTTTTATGATGATGGCTCATTTAGAGTAGTAGGAGTGAACAAAGGGCGTGGTTGTGGAGATAATGCTCTCTATCGTCCTGTGATGAGGATAGATTTGGATTTGGGTGAAGAGGATTTTTACAGTTATGAGGGTAACTCTTGGGATAAATGGAGTAAAGAGGGGATAGATAGAGTACCAAGAGATGGAAAAGTAGAGTACCCATACAAGATAGTTCAAGCCAAAAACAGACAAAATGGTTACTTCATAGAGCCAAATCACGGACAGTTTAAAGATAACTCCAGAGGGGATAATGCTACACTCTATGTGAGCCGTTTTCATACACAAGAGGGGGCAAAAGACCTTTTGACTTTGGGTTCTTGTTGTAAACTAAATAGTGACGGGGTAGAGGATTATATCAACGATGAGTCTATATCAGAGCAAAATATAGTGCTTTGGTATGTACCTCGTATTATCAATGATACAAGAAAAGGGAGCGAATACTGTTGGGCTGATACACTTATCGGTGATGATGGTAACTTACATATACAAGTGTGGCCATGTACCGTTGGACCAAAATTTGTACCAATAAGGGGGGATAGATGAAAAAGTTATTACCTATAATATCACTTTTATTAGTAGTGTTAGCTGGTGTTTATGTTGTAAATTTAGATAGTGAACAAAAGGGGGATAGTGTGGTAGAAAAAGCTAATAAGAAGATAGAGAAAAATATCAAATTAGCATCATTTGATAAGAGAAAAAGTTGTGCGAAAAGACCAAAGTTTTTAAAGAGTTTTAAGATAAAATCAGCTGTGATGATAGACCTTTCTCAAAGAAGTGCCAAGGGGGTATCTCTACTATTTGGAAAAGATTTTAGAAAGTTTTTACACTCTCCTAAGTGGGAGAGATTTGGTTATTTTGGAACATATACTTTAGATATAGATGGCAATATCTATCTTGTACCGATGCCTTTTGTATCTATCGAAAAAGATACATTTGAGTATCAGAAAAATCTATATATATTAGATAGTAGTAGTGCTAAGTTGGATATATTTATGAGTTTTGATGATGTAAATGCGTCAAATAGCAATCCGTATGGGCTTAGTGCTATCGCTTATGATTGTAAGAGTGATAGATTTTATATCTCAGCGATAGATAGTTCAACTTATGATAGAGCTAACGGTAGGATATATGTTGTAGATAGAAAGAGTAAAAAGGTTATCGATAAGATAGATGGATTTGATGCTTTGGCTCTAACGATAGTTGAAGATGAAAAAGGGGCTAGGTATCTTTTAGCAGGAAGTGCGAGAGATGATGCTCTATATAGTTATGAGATAACTCAAGATGGATTGAGTCAAGATAGAGTGAAGTTGTTAAATGTGCCAACAGCTACACAACATATAAGAAAGATTAGAGTAAAATCAAAAGATATGTTGGAGCTAGAGACGATAGAGTTCTCTTATTCGCTTGTAGCAAGTAGTGATGATAGTGGTAAGTATAGAGAACACTATTTAGCAAAATACAACTCTTTGGCAAAGAGTTTTGAAGTTAGTAAAATTCAACCATAAGGAGATTAGTATGGATATAAAAAAGTGTAACTCTCTTGAAGAGGCTAGAGAAGAGATAGATAAGGTAGATGATGAGTTGGTAAAACTTGTTGCTAAGAGAAATGCGTATATCAAACAGATAGCACACTTTAAAAATAGTGTAGAAGAGGTAAAGGCAGATGATAGAGTAGAAGATGTCATCTCAAGAGTTAGAACTCAAGCCATATCTCTAGGCTTATCACCAAATCTCATCAATGATTTGTTTGTACGAATGATAGATGCTATGGTAGAGAGTGAGATAGCAGAGTTTAAAAATGCTAAGAGTCACTAAAATAGAGAGTTTTAACTCTCTATTGTTCTAAAGTCTTATAGAGGTTATTCTCCTCAAAAGCAATTCTTTTTCCTACAACCTCTACTATCTTATTGAATGTAGCAAAAAATTCATCATCTAACTCTACATCATCTTTTGTATATTTGTGTAAAAAGTTCATAAGAGTCAATTTTGTATCTTTGAAACTATGAGTAAACTCATTAATCATATTTTCTATATGTTTATCTTTTTTTCTCTTCTCTCTTAAGAGTTTAAAAAATTGGATATCCTCGTCCATTATATGCTCAACAGCCAATGAGTTTAACTCTATGAGATATTTTTTAGCCTCATCATAGTGGTGGGTGCTATACTTCTCTATCACTTTAGTAGCCAATACCACTATCTCGTGATGCTCTTTTTTCCATTTATGTACCAACTTCTGATTTTTTGAGGCAAATAAATTAAACATAACAATCTCCCTTACCTTACAAAGTTATTATTTATATATTATATAACAAGAAGATAACATATAGTTGATATATATCAAGTTTTGATTAAGAATTGTGTGTTTGTAGATAAAAGGGTAGAGCTATACCCTTTTAATCTGAGTTGGAGTAGAGTTACTCCCACTCGATAGTCGCAGGTGGTTTAGATGATATATCATAAACAACGCGATTTATACCGTCTATCTCATTGATGATACGACGGCTTATATTCTCTAGTATATCGTGAGGTATATGGGCAAATGTAGCAGTCATTCCATCTACTGACTCTACCATTCTTACACATACTGTATTATCATAAGTTCTATTATCACCCATAACACCAACAGATTGAACATTTAAAAGAACTGTAAATGCTTGCCACACTTTATCATAGTAACCAGTAGCTCTAAGCTCCTCTTGCATTATAGCATCAGACTCTCTCAATAGTCTAAGAGCATCTTCATTTACCTCACCCATAACTCTAATAGCTAGTCCAGGCCCAGGGAATGGGTGACGACCTATCATATGTTTTGGAAGTCCTAGCTCAAGACCTAGTTTTCTAACCTCATCTTTAAATATCTCTCTTAGTGGTTCAACCAACTCAAAAGTCATCCACTCAGGAAGTCCACCCACATTGTGGTGTGACTTGATAGTTTTTGATGGGCCTTTTACTGAAACTGACTCGATAACATCAGTATATAGAGTACCTTGAGCCAAGAAGCTAACATCTGTATGTTTACTTGCCTCTTTATCAAACACCTCTATAAACTTTTCACCTATGATTTTTCTCTTTTTCTCAGGGTCAGTAACACCAGCTAAGGCACTCATAAACTCATCTTTAGCATCTATTGTGATAAGAGGTATATCGAGAAGTTTAAACATATCTTGAACTTGTGATGCCTCATCTTTTCTAAGAAGTCCTTGATCAACAAATACACATACAAGTTGCTCTTTAGGTAGAGCTTCATTTAACATAGCAGCAACAACTGATGAATCAACACCACCACTTACACCACAAAGAACCTTTTTATCTCCTACTTGTTTTTGGATTTGAGCTATTTTCTCTTTAGCGAAGCTACCCATATTCCAAGTGCTTTCACAACCACAGATATGTTTTGCGAAGTTTTTAAGAAGTTTTACACCCTCTACTGAGTGATGAACTTCTGGGTGAAATTGAAACGCATAGATATTGGCATCTTCATTTGCTATCGCAGCATAAGGTGAGTTTTCACTTGTTCCTACTGCTTTAAATCCTTCAGGAAGTCTCTCAGCTCTATCACCATGACTCATCCATACGATAGAGTCTTGTTCTACATCTTTAAAGATAGGAGAGTTTGTATCTTCTATGTGTAGTTTTGCTTTACCATATTCGTGATGGTCAGCAGGGATTACACTACCTCCAAAATGTTGAGTGATAAGTTGCATACCATAGCATATCCCAAGTATTGGTAGTCCCAAATCCCATATAGCATCATCTGGTTTATAAGCATCTGGAGCATATACAGAAGCAGGGCCACCTGAGAGGATAATCCCTTGAGGTTTTCTAGCTTTTATATCTTCTATATTTTCACGGTATGGTACTACTTCAGTATATACACCACTCTCTCTGAGTTTTCTAGCGATAAGTTGAGTATATTGAGAACCAAAGTCTAGTACTAAGATAGGTACTTGTTTCATATATGTCCTTTTAGGCGAATTTAAAGAGGATTATACACTAATATTTCGCATAGATAACTTATGAAGATTGGGGGATTTAGTGTTGTTTAAGGCTATAAAACAACACTAAATCGGATATTTTACATATGGTGAGCACCTATATGTAGAAGTTCAAACTGTACATACCATACAGTGATAGATAGGATATAACCAATAAGTACAGTCCAAGCATATTTGATATGAGATGAGAATGTGTAGATACCGTGCATTTTACCCATAACACCAACACCAGCAGCACTACCAAAGCTGATAAGGCTACCACCAATACCTGCTGTCATAGTTACTAACATCCATTGTGATTGAGCATCTACACCCATATTTGGATTTGCTTTTAGTACAGCACTTATTACAGGAACATTATCAACGATAGCTGATAAGAAACCAACACCGATATTTACAACAGTAGCTCCTAGAGTCTCATATAGAGCTGTAAAATACTCAAGATAACCTAAGAAATGAAGCCCACCAACAGCAGCTAGGATACCGAAGAAAAACAGTAGTGTATCGTTCTCTATCTTTGCTATCCAGCTAAAGGCATTTAGTTGTGTATCTGATTTACTCATATTTATCTTATAGACATACATTTTTAAAATAGCTAAACCAAACATCATACCCCACATAGCAGGAAGTCCTAGAAGTTGATGAGATAGTACAGCCATAGATATAGTAAGTACAAAAAGTCCAATGATAGATTTACCACCCTCTAGTATCTCAGCTCTCTCTTCATCGGCACTAAATGGAGGTTGTCCATCTGGTACTACACGGCTAAGTAAGAATGCTGTTACACCCCAACCTGTGATGGCAGCTGGAAATAAAAATAAAAACTCACCAAAAGAGCCTTTTCCATCAATCCATACCATTAAAGTTGTAATATCACCAAATGGTGACCAAGCTCCACCAGCATTGGCAGCTACTACGATATTTATAGCACCAGGGACTAAAAACTCTTTATTCTCTTTATCTATCGTTAGAAGTACAGTAGATAGGATTAGAGCAGTAGTAAGGTTATCAGCAACTGGAGAGATGAAAAATGCCAAAAGTCCTGTTACCCAAAATAGTTTTTTATATGTGTAACCTTTGCTTACTAATCTATATCTAAGAGCAGAAAAGACACCTCTATCTATCATAGCCTCTATATAAGTCATAGCAACAAGTAAGAAGAAGAAAATCTCAGCTATCTCTATAATGAGGTGATTTACAGCAACCTCTAGAGGCTCTTTGGGTATATGATTGAGTGCGAAATATACACCAATAAGCATAAATATACCTGTACCTGTAATAAGTGCTGGTTTTGCTTTGTTTATGTGATACTTATCTTCAGTAGCGATAAAGTAGTAACCAACGATAAAAACAATGAGTGAGAGTATCCCAACCCAAGTG
>Ga0256828_1001035_pt1 | contig 17864 bp, 12 predicted proteins | sample CV88metaG_FD_185993 | JGI IMG/M metagenome (GOLD analysis project Ga0256828, IMG submission 185993) | Hydrothermal vent microbial communities from East Pacific Rise, Pacific Ocean - CV88 | ecosystem: Environmental > Aquatic > Marine > Hydrothermal vents | place: Pacific Ocean: East Pacific Rise...
AGTGGAATTTTAGGAGAGAGCCTATGAGTATAACAGGAATGGATTTTATATCGTTCGAGACGAGTCAAAATATGCTCGAACTCTTAAGTGTCAATGACAAGCGTTTTGAGCGTGTACCACTGAGTGACTCACTTGGGCGTGTGCTGGCTGCTGATATAGTAGCAGAGTATAATGACCCGGCATTTCCTACGGCTTCGATGGATGGGTATGCAGTGCGTCATGAAGACCTAGAGCTTGGACGTGAGCTTGTAGTTTTGGGTGATAATCCAGCAGGACATGATGAGACGCGTGAGCTAAAAGCCGGAGAGTGCATTAAGACTTTTACCGGTTCGATGATGCCAGCAGGGAGTGATACGCTCATTCAGATAGAGAATGTCACCTACAATGATGGCAAGATAGTTATCAATGAGATGGTGGCAAAAGGTAATGCTGTGCGACCTGTAGGTGAGGGCTATATGGCCGGTGAAGTGCTCATAGAAAAGGGTACAGAGATAGGCTTTGCAGAGATAGGTGTGATGGCAGGGCTCAATCAGGTAATGGTAAAAGTAGCACTGCGTCCACGTGTTGGAGTTATTGCAACAGGGAGTGAGATACTCGATCTTGGTGAGAACTCTACAAATCCTGCACAGATTCGCAGCTCCAACAATTACACGCTCCAAGCGCTTTTCAGCCAAGCCGGAGCAGAGGTTATTCAACTCGGAACAGCTCCTGATGACAGAGATGCATTGATGCAGACATTTGAGCAGGCTCTAGAGAGCAGTGACATCCTTGTAAGTACGGGAGGGGTGAGTGTCGGTGATTATGACTTTGTAAAAGATATCATCCCTCGCCTTGGAGCAGAGATTGTTTACAAAGGTGTTGGTATCAAACCGGGTCGCCATATCTTGGTAGCTAAGCGTGGGCATAAGTTTATCATCGCACTTCCTGGATTTGCCTACTCTTCTACAGTAACTGCCATTTTATATGTGCTGCCACTTATTGCAAAGATGTTAGGCAAGGCAAAACCATACACAATGGTTGCGGCAAAACTACAAGAAGACTTTAAAAAGCGAAGCCCTTTTACAGAGTTTACTGCTTGTAATGTTGTCGTAGAAGATGGTGAGTACTTTATAAACTTTGAGGGTAAAAAAGTTGGTTCCTCTGCCATCTTGACAAATATGTTGCATAACTCTGCGCTCATGATCGCCGGAGAAGATGATAAATTTTTAGAGGCAGGAACAGCTGTCAATGTAATACTATTGGAGAATTTTTAATGAGAGCACTTGGTATAAACCCAGAAACAAAAGCAATAGAAGAGCATGATCTTAAGATGCAGGCAAATACACTCTATACCTACTTTAGCTCTTTGCTTATCGATGAGAACTATGGCTTAAAAGATCATGTCATCTACAGTGATGCAAATGCACTCTCACAAAAGAAGCCTGCTTACTTTATAGGTGAGCAGCTCATTGTCGGAGATGCTGTTGTTTTTGGAAAGCAGGACTTCGATGATGTCGATGCAACAATCTCTAAAGAAGAACTTGCTAGCCTTATAAACTATGAGCTTAATGAGTTTTATACAAAAGTGCTCACGCAGTTAGCAGATACAGACATCAATCTCTACAGAACATTTGAGGTAGAGAAAAATGGTGAGAAGATTGCACTCAACAGTGAATGGGTACTCTATACTTTTAACATCGCAGATGAGAGAACACGAGAGTACTTTATAAATGAGCTCCAAAAGGTACTTGATAGTGGTGAGTCGGTAGAGGCCTATATGCAAAAGATGGCTCAGCTTGCCATGAATGTAGCTAGCTAAAAGAGCATTACTCTCTCTATAAACCAAAAAGCAGCTGTTATGCCAATAGCATAGACAATAATTGTTTGTAGCTTCTCTAAAGAGCCTTTATAGAGTCTCTTAAGAAGCCATAAAAGAGTAATGACAGCTACGATAAAGAGTAGCTGACCGATTTCAATCCCTACATTAAATGCAAAAAGAGAAAGAGCTAGCTCATCTTGTGGTAGACCAATACTTTTTAAAACATTTGAAAATCCAAAACCATGTAAAAGACCAAAAATAAAAGCAATCACAGCAAGATGTTTTTTTGTAAGTGTTATTTGTGAGATAAGAAGCTCGCGAGCTAAAAAGAGAATACTAAGTGCTATCATCGCTTCAATGAAGCCAACAGGAATATTGATAAATCCCAGTATCGCTGATGCAAGTGTGAGTGAGTGAGCCAGTGTAAAGGCAGTAATGGCAAAGAGGAGTTTTTTGGTACTTTTTGCAAGCAGGACAAGAGCAAGAACAAAGAGTAGGTGATCATAACCTAAGAGTATATGTTCAATACCTAGGAGTAGATAGGATCGAAAAAGTTCGATTTGTGAACTTTTACCCTCTAATGCTATAAAAGGAGTAGTTGCTCGAAGCAGTTTTTTTTTGCTTAGCTGTGGGCCTTTATAGTGAACAAGGAGACCTTTGTCATTTCGTAAAAGACCTTCTATCCAGATACGTGAGCCAAGAAGACCTTTAGTGCTGCACTGCATTGTATATCTGTTAATAATAAAACCATTAACTATCTCTTGTGTCTCTTTTTGTATGGTAAAACAGTGTGAAGGATAGTTGATACGAATACTGTTTGCGTAGAGGTCTTGGAGCGGTTTTTTATAAGTAATGTTAAGTTGGTGTGATCTGTTTTCAAAAATATCTATGTAGGAGAGTCCGCTTTGATGTCCAAAGAGCATAAAAGGTATAAAGAGTATGAAAAATTTTAGCATAACTACTCTTTGTTTTGTGGGTAGAGTTGATAAAGGCGTTTGAGCTCTCTATCAAAGTTCTCTTTTTGGCGGGCTTTTTTTAAGTCACGGTAGACTCGGTCTTGGACATCTTCAAAAGGATAGGCCTGCGTTGTGGTATAGTCTTGAATGTAGACAAACTCAAAACCATTTTTGCTCGGTATCGCATCAAGCCATGCTCCTTTTGGTGCGAAGAGGAGTTGTTGCGTAAAGTAGTTGCCAAACTTTTTGTTTAAAAGTTCTATAGAGAGGGTTTGCTTTGTAAGGTTTAAATCTCCTGGATCGCTGTTTTGCAGTAGTTTATAGAAGCTCTTTGCCTGTTCTTTTGAGAGTTTGTCAAAATGGACAGTAGAGAAGCTTAGAGACTCTTTTTTTGAATAATCTTTAAGATGCTCTTTGTAAAACGCCTCCAACTCCAATTCACTTGGTTCGGTCTGATCATTTTTTGCGTTTAAAATCGCATACATCTTTTGGAGAACTATTTTTTCTATTGTGGGATCATTTTGAGAGAGTTTAAGTGCCTCGGCAGCTTTGAGCAGAACTTTTTTTCTGTAGAGCTCTTTTTCTAAGGCTTTTTGCATCTTTGCATCCAGCTGCTTTCCTAAAAGTACCTCATACTCTTTTTGAGCAAGGGAGAGTTCCTCTTTAGCGATAGAGATAGAGCGTGATTGTTGTAAAGTATTGAGCTGTTTTTGTTGTGTTTGGGGCTGCAGAGCAAAGTAGATGAGATAGAGTATGGCACCAAGGAGTAAAAAGTGCAGTAGCGGCTCACGCACTACATTATAAATAACGGTTTTCAACTTAACTCTTTTACAATCTATTTGTGTGTATAATATACTTAATTAACTAAAGAAGGTATTAATATGGTTTTAGTAACTGGAGGGGCCGGCTATATAGGTTCACATACATGTGTGGAGCTGAGTGAAGCAGGATATGATTTTGTAGTCTATGATAATCTCTCAAACTCTTCACAAGAAGCGCTTAGACGTGTTGAAGAAATAACAGGAAAAGCGGTGAAGTTTGTCAAAGGTGATATTCGTGACAGAGCAAAACTGCAAGAGACTTTTGATGCATATGATATAGACGCTGTTATTCATTTCGCAGGTCTTAAAGCTGTTGGAGAGTCAGTAGAGCAACCTCTACGCTATTATGATAACAACATCTGTGGAACAGTGGCTTTGTGTGAAGTAATGGAAGCCAATGGATGTAAAAATATAGTCTTTTCCTCATCAGCTACTGTGTATGGAGATCCACATACGACACCGATAAAAGAGGATTTTCCTCTGAGTGCTACAAATCCGTATGGTCGCAGTAAGCTCTTTATCGAAGAGATTTTACGAGACCTCTATGTGGCAGATAAAAACTGGAAAGTAGTGCTATTGCGCTACTTTAACCCTGTAGGTGCACACAAGTCAGGTCGCATAGGTGAAGACCCAAATGGCATACCAAACAATCTTATGCCTTTTATCTCTCAAGTGGCTGTAGGCAAACGTAAAGAGCTGAGTGTTTTTGGAGATGACTATGATACGCATGACGGAACAGGTGTAAGAGATTATATCCATGTTGTGGATTTGGCAAAAGGACATGTAAAAGCACTCGATAAAATGAAACAGATGGAAGGTGTACTTACTGTCAACCTTGGTACAGGAAAAGGCTACTCTGTTTTAGATATGGTTCATGCCTTTGAGAAGGCTTCTGGTAAAAAAGTACCCTATAAGATAGCACCAAGACGCCCTGGTGACATCGCTAAGTGTTATGCAGATCCTAGCTATGCTAAAGAGGTACTGGGCTGGGAAGCTACACGTGGAGTTGATGAGATGTGTGAAGATACATGGCGCTGGCAGTCAAAGAACCCAGATGGGTATAAAACTGCCTAGTGAGTATATAAAAACTGATAGTTTAAGAAAAGTTCTAAGATACTGCCTCCGATACCACTGACATCATTGGTATATTTTATACCTGTGACTAAGTGGTCTTGCAGATATACCTTGCCTCCATAGCCGGCGTAAAAACCATAACTAAGTCCTCCTACTTCACTGCTGTAGTAAGAAGAGACTTCAAAGAATGGTCGCCAAACACGTGTATAGAGAGTTGAGTTTTGCATACCATAGTCAAAGACAAGCCCAATGTTGTAAAAGTCATTTGGAAGTACATTGTAGTATTCGTTTCGCAGTTGTTCTATGACACCTTTATCTCCGGCCACTTCACTGTATGAGCCATGGTCTGTAAAGAGAATTACACGCATATCGGGGTAGCCATTACGGAGTTGATGGCCTAAAAGAGCCTGAATATATATACCATCCCCTATATAGACATTATCTTGAGAATTATATTTGTTCTTATCGATGCGTACCTCAAGAGAAGTCGAGTTGAGTATGTTATAGATAATGGTTGCTGAGAGCATATCTTTCATACCGCCAAGAAGCAGTTGAATAGACTCATCTGCTGTTATGTTTTTAGCAGCTTCAGCTTGAAAGCTGAAGTAGTTGTCTAGTTTATACTCTCCTTGTATATCAGCGAAGTAGTAGTTATCCAAAGAAGATGCTTTTCCTATGCTTGCTGTTATTTTTCCTTCATTAAAGAGCTGTTTAAATCCACCATATATCTCTGTAGAACTTGAAGGGACATAAATAAGCACATTTTTATCTAAGCTAGAGTTCTTGTAGTAGTTGATATGTGCGAAGATATACAGACCATCTGCAACATAAAAGGCGTTATCCAAAGTGATATATTTGCGAAGTAGTGGATCTCGGTTATAGTAGGATGTTTTTGCTTCAAAGAGATCACTTCGTTCTTTTGTATAGTTAAGCATGGAGATATAGGCATTTTTATTTTTTTCATTCTCTTCAAGGGAGTCAAAAGCAAGTGTTTGCGCAAGTGCAATCTCACCAATCTGATGTGCACCGTATGAGGCATCATCACGAGGGATTTGATGTAGGTGATAAAAAAGGAGATCCTCTTTTTTAGTATGATCTTCTTCTAAGAGAGCATCTGCAAAGTCCAGCCATATTGGAGGGTTTTGTGTGTGTAGATAGACATTATGCGCCATATCTGTAGCGCCGATTTTTACAGCAAGCGAATAGGAAAGATCATCATAATGCACTTTTGTAAGTTTGCTTTTTGCTTGATGGAGCTCTTTTGAAAAGGTATCGATATCATCAAGGTGCAGCGATACACGAAGCCAGTCATAGAGGAACTTCTCATCATTGAGCAATGTTGCATCTTCTTTGAGCTCTTTTTGCATCAGTTTGCGAAGTTTTCTGAGTGTTTGTATATGGGCATTCTCATTAAACTGCGCCTTATAGATATCATCTTCTAAAAAGAGGAACTCTCTTGAGTGCGTGAGCGCAGAGTTTTGTTCTTTGAGTCTATCAAGATAAAAAGATGCCTGATTGACATCATGGATGGTAAAGTAGAGTGATGCAATCGGTAGTAGATAAGATGATGGAAGATCTGGGTTTTGCACAAGTTTGTTGAGTAAAATTTTTACCTCTTTATACATAGCAAGCTGCATATACAGATCAATAATTTCAAGTTGATTAATTACAGTGGCATCTTGAAAACTACGTGCTTTACTGAGTGCTTGGAGTGCTTTTGTCTTGTGTTGTAAGAAGATATATAGACGTGCTTTTAAGAGATGGTACTTGATATCTTGAAGCAGTGATAACTCTGTGTTTTCTATCTCTTGGCATGTTTTTTCTAAAAGCTGATACTGATGTTCTTGCAGTGCCAGGTTTGCAAAAGAGTAAAAAAGGTAAGGCAGTTTATACTCTTCAAAGGCCGCAAGCGCATAATGAAGTGCTTTTTGTGGGTGTGTATTTTTATTTACATAGATAAGACGTTCATAATCAACCAGTCTTGCATCATTATGTTCTACGAGATACAAGGATGCCTTTGCAGCTGTTTCATACTGCTGCAGGTACCAGCCAAGATCACTCAAAAGCTCATTGAGTCTTTTATTGTAGTGTTTGTCCAGCTTATACTTTTGAAGTATTGCAAAAGCACTCTTTATATCTCTTTTGACATAGTGATAGTAAGAGATAAGTTCTATGTTTTTTGCTGTATAGTAATTCTCCTGTTCTATAAGCTTGATGACTCTTTTTGCATTTGTAAGATCTCCAAGATCCATATATATCTGGAGTATATTGCTAAGTAGTTGTGTGTCTTTGTTCTTATAATAGAGCTCTTCAAGCAGTTTTGCTGCCTGGTCTGGAATCCCTATTTGATTATAGATAAAAAGCATACGCTGTTTGTTTGTCTCATTTGGATCATTTAAAAACGCATCTGTTACAAGCTGCTTGACATTTTCATACTGATAGCTGCTGAGTGCGTAGTCGATGATCTCTTTTGCCAGTTCTGGCCGTTTTGTTTTGTAGTAGAGGTACTCCATATATTTAAAAGCTTCATTTGATCGTCCCATCCAGCGAAGTATCTCAGCCATTTTTTGGTTCCAATAGAGGGAGTCTGGGTATTTGTTTATAGCCAGTTGTGCGGTCTGGAGTGCGTGAGGCAGATCTTGAGAGTATAAAAAAGCCTGGAGAATCAAACGTAGTTCATTGTCATGATAATCATTCATAGAAAGAATTTTATTACTTTTAGATGCTGCTTTTGGAGCTTGTGAAAATCGATACCTGTAACTTACTGCAAGTGATGCTTGGTGATGATGTTCCTGCAGCTTAAGAAGCTCTTTGTTCGCATCTTTAACACTCTCAAAACAACCACATCGCATAGTAAGAGTATTTGAGATCTCCATAAGTTGGCACTCATTTGGATAGTTGCTATTCTTTACTTGAATCTTCTCTTTTTGGCTTAAAGGAACAGAAAAAAGTTGTACTGTATAGCAGGTGTCTTGCTCTTTTGCCTGAAGAAAAGTGAGGAGGAGTAAAGGAAAAAAAAGTATTACTTTCATCTGTTTTGCTCTTTTTTTAGTTTGAGTATCTCTTTTGCCAAATGATTTGCCTTTTGCAACTCATTTGCAGCCAAATAGAGTTTGAGTAAAAATATACGGGCTTGTCTGTTTTTTAAAAACTGTTTTTCATACTTGTATCCAAGCTGTGAAGCTTCTTTTAGATGATTACCTGCCTGCAGGGCCTTAAGTGCCTTTAACCAGTAGTGAAGACGTTTATTATAATCGCTGCTCTCTTTAAAAAGTTCCATATATGTTTTTGCTGACATTTTATACTCTTTTTGTGAAAGAAAAAAGAGTGCCAGTTTTTCTTTCCAGAAAGCAGAATATTGTGCTTCTTTATGTAAAAACTCTTCCGCCGCTGTAGGAGATTTATAACGATAGAGAATGAAATATTTTGCTTCTTTCCATTTTTGTACGTTTTTTTTCTCTTTTTCTATGAGCATATCGAGATAGTTTAGTGCCTGCTCATACCGTTTCAGGTTAAGTGCAAGATAGTAGGCTGAAGTGATATTTTTGATACTTGGCTCTTTTTTGAGTATCTTTTGTAGTAAAAAGAGTGCTGTTGATTTATCATTTAAAAAGATGGCCTCTTCATAGAGTTTTGTAAGATTCTCTTCTGTATAGAGATGATTGATAACTATGTAACGGTTGAGTTGACGCATCTCTTTTAACAGTGCAGCTGCTTCTTTGTCTTTGTTGTCTTTGAGCAGATAGTAATAGCTCTCTTTAGCAATTTTATAGCTTAGCAGGTAGGCCTTTTCTCTGATTTCTTTGTTTTTGGAAGTTTTAAGCAGTTTTAACAATCTATATGCCAAATCACTTTTATTGCCTCGAAGAGATTGTTTTGCAAGGTTGAACATCAGTTCTTCATTACCTGGATCATTTTTCAGCATATTTTTTAGATAGAGAATGCTAAGGTCATAGTTTGCTTCTTCAGAGAGTACCTGTTTTTCTAAGAGGTCTTTTGGGTAGAGTACAATAAGAATGAGTGCAAATGTGACAAAGCCGATAAATATCTCTTTGTATGTTGCAACGTAAGGTTTCTTATTCTCTACATTGTACATTTACAGTTGCCTCTTTTTGCTTTGTATATACTATTGTAACAGTATTGTTCTCTTTTTGTATCTTTTTTGCTTTTGGTTGGAGTGAGAGTTTACACTCTTTGGGTACAAAGAGCTCGAGCTCTAAAGGAGTGTGTGCTTGAAGTTTAAGCTGTATGCTCTTTGTTCCTCTGGAAAGCTGTGTAATAGTACCATTACTGCTGATTAGGTATGCTTGTTTTTTTGTTTGTTGCGCATTAAGTATGACTTTTGTTTTTTCTCCTAGGTGAAGATAAGATTCTGTTTGATTCTTTTTATAACCGGCAATATTTTTTTGAAGTTCGATATCTTTGAATGCAAGAGTATCAAAGCGGAGTGTTTTTAGATTACGCATACCTGCTATGAGATATTGGCTATGGTCTGTTTTTGAAATACTTACAGTATAGTAATCCATTACTTTTGGAATATACTCAGAAGTGAAAATAGGATTTACATCTTGTTTAATAGCCCAGTTATAGACATATTTTAAGGCATTGAGTGAGGCTCTTTTGGAACCTGAGTAGAGATGGTAGTAGATATCTATGGGCTTTAGGCGTCTTGGTTTGTCAGTAAGTTTAAATGTTTGAACAACTTTTTTAAACCCCCAGTATGGACCGAGCCACTCATTTGTGTAGATATTTTCATTTTGTTCTCCTGTATATATCTGATAGTAACCATCTCTTTCAAGTCCCATAGGTGCGACATAAGAGAGCCATGGATGTAGGTTGCTGATGTAGGTATCGCCACCGTTTATATTGAGGATTTTATTTTTATATACATAACGTAAAATATTTTTAGGTGGGGCACAGTCTCCACTCCAAAATACGGTTTTTGCTTTAGGATATTTGTTTGCTGCTAAAAAGTTCTCATTGATTTCATCAAGCATGCCTTTTATTTCGTAGTCAAGAGAGAACTTATACCCTTTTGGTTTGAGACGATATTTTGGATCTAGATCTCCATTTTCTATTTTATTCCAAAAAAATGGGTGTGTGAAGGTATGTGTTGCCGGTTCAACATTTTCTAAAGCATACATTTTTTTTACAATCTTTTGCAGTTGAGGAGCTAGTTTTGGGTAGAGACCATTGTTATTAATCTCTGCTCCAATAACTGAAACAGAGATGGGAATAGAGTACTGTGTCAAAATATCACTGTATATGGTGTCTCCTGAGAAAAGTTCAGGATTCCACTCAACTCTGTTCATAATGCCATCTCCATCAATATGGCTAAAGAGGATACGTCTTCCATTTTGTGTTGTTGTATCGGGAACAGGTATATCTTGTAAGCGTAATGCTTCTTTAAAAAGTGCAAAAGGGTTTGCAACCCAGAGATTGTCTTGTGAGATCTCTACAGTAGCACTTTGATCTATTGCAAATCCACCCCATGGCATGATTGCTGCTAGAGTTGAACTTTGCTGTTTTTCATTCTCTATTGTATACAAAGCTTTTCCATCTCTAATTTGAATATAAGAAGTCAGAGGAGTCTTTGGAGGTTCCACTTCAAAACCAATGAGTTTACTTTGTTGGATAACTTTGTAGTTTGTCTCTTTTGTATCCTTTACATCGCTTGTATAAATACCAAGACTCGTTAAGAGAGATGGGTTTGTAATAGAAAAACTTCCCATAAAGAGAACTTTTATATTATAGTGTTGTAGTTTTTTAATCCACTCTATTAATTTGTCTTCTTCTTTATAATTGTTTGTCAGCCATATAATGACGCCACCGTATTGTTGCATCTGTGCTATGCTAGGCAGTGGTTTTTGAGCAACATTATAAAGTTTTTGTATATAGCCCTGATACTCTAACGGAAGAGCTCCTACTTGATGAGATTCAAGATAGGTACGATCATATTTACTCTCATCAATAAGTGTTAAAATTTCGCGTTTTAGAGCATTTTTACTTGAGTACCCATAGCTATCGAGCTCACGTGTTGCAATGTAAGGGATAAAGCCTTTTGTTTCGATTTTTTTAACAAGTTTGTTTGCATCAGTTGGTAATTTTTCCAAGGGTAAATAATCAATACATATGATATCTAGATTATAGGCTTTGGCTTTGTTGAGATAAATATCTAACCAATCTCTATCGGCTTTAGAGACCTTTTTGTATCGTAGCTCTTTTCCTCCAACACCTTGATAATAAGACTCAAATAAAACAGCAGTAATATCACTGTGTACTTTATCTAGAATTTCAAAGCCTCTGTTGAGAATCAGTTTCGCGTGAGGGTATTTTGTATGAAAAGTATGAATGATATCGACTAAAGCCGCTTCGCTTTTGGTTCTTTGTTCTTTTGTTTTGGCTATAAGCTGGTATGAGTCAAGGGTATCAAAAAAGAAGTTTTGAAAGCCTCTTTGTATCTGTGGTTCTATCATCTCTTTAAAAAGAAACTCTTTATAAGCCGGGTCTGTAATATCTAAAAGATGACTCTTCCATGCTCTGTTCTTACCGACTATAAGATTTTTATTTAGTTTTTCAAATGCTGGATCATTTGGATCAATCTCTCCAATACTGACATAGGCATACATCTTCTTTGTATAGACTTCAAAACCGTGTCTGTAGACATCAATATTGTTAGGTTCAACGATAATGTAATCATGTATACCAACCACGGGGTAAGATATATCAGAACCATAATAGACAATAGCACTCTTTTTTGGTTCAGATGCAAAAAGTAGGGTGCTTAAGAGTAAAAAAAGAAGTAAAAATTTACTGCAACATAAAAGTTTCATAGTTCAACCTGTCCATTTCATTTCGAATAATAATCACACTGGCAACGAAAACAATAAGCAGCGATACTGCGTATCCATAGCCAAACATTGCCGGTCCCATATCAATAGAGAGGAGTGTGAGTATGGTATTTAAAACTAAAAAAGCAAAAGAGAGCCACATCGCTACGAGTTTTCTATCAAGATAGTAGAGTATCGCCAAAACCGACATAAAAGCAAGTTGTAACATTGCTCCAATGGTAAGAATAAAAAGCAGTCCGAGATAGAGCTGCGGGATGTTGAGTAGTTTAAATGCATATGGTGCTGAGAGAAAAAGAATAATATCAACAATCCCCTGAATAATGATGATCTCGTGAATAGCATGGCGAATAACAAGGATCATATCATTACGATAGTTGGTAATAGTTTTGAGTGTTGCACCGTTTCGCACTGCATTGTAGTACAGATCATACTTTTCTGCAAAGTCCGCTTCTAGTCTAAAAAAGAAGATAGCCATTCCCGGTAAGATGGAGAGGTATGCCAAAAAGATAGGAATGTCATAAACAACAGAGGCATGCAGCTTTCCGATAACGGCGTAACCTGTCTGTGGTGAGTACCAAAAGATAAGCTTGTCTATCCATGCACCGACATTATAAAAAAGACCGGCAAGGGCAAGTGACCAGTAGAAGTTTTTCTCCAAAAAGAAGTCTATTTTTAAAAATACAGAAGAGTTGTAACTTTTGATGATAAGACTCATCAGAATGACCAGTAAAATGGCATTGCCCCCAAAGAAGATATAGATAAGCTTCTCAATGGTATCGCCTGCATAGATAGAGAAAAATACAATAGCTGCATAGGAGAGGAAGTATGACCATACAACGGCATTGTAGTACTTCAGACTTGCTGCTAAGATACTCGATATCCATACAGCACACAGTACCAAAAATGTGATGATAACACCAATGATAAAAAGGGCACTCTGTCCCTCGAACATCCACATATAAAACGGAACGATAAATGGAAGTCCGAGTATCCATGCCAAAAAGATGGCTCCAAAATATGATGGCAGAATCTGATCCTCTTTATGTGCAAAGATAAGGTCTGCTACATAACGGGTAAAGGGGAGTTGTATGATACCTGTGACAATGAGACTCGATGCCAGTGCAATAGCATAGGTGATAACAACTTGAAAGCGGTAAACATCACTCTCTGCTCCATAGCTTGCAAGGTTGATAAAACCAACAAGTAAAATAGCGATGATAGAGATAACCCATGGACCGGAGCTGAGAATCGCTGAGTATCCATAGACCTTTGCCAAAGAGAGAATACGGTCCTCTTTAAGAATCTTACGAAGTTCAAAACCTATACCAGCCATTTAAGACTCCTCTTTAGGGTAAAGTTTTGCATCGAGTTCATCCCATGTTAAAGGCAGCGCTTCATTGTAAAGCTCTCGATAGTCCTGTAAAAACATCTCTTGTCTGTAGTATTTTTGTACACGCGTGAGCCCGACTTCCTGAGCTTTTTTCCATCTGCCATTGGAAAATTCAAGTAGTTTTGCATACTCATCAGCAAGTGCATTTGGATCTGCTATACCTGTAACTGCACCCGCAGATCCAAGAGCTATATCCTCTTCATTGATACCACCCTCAATAAGGTCACGACAACTCCCTACATCAGTAGCAACACAGGGAACCCCTGCTGCAAATCCCTCTAAGATTACCAAAGGCATACCCTCACTGATGGATGTTAAGGTTTGCAGTGCTGATTTTGGTAAAATCTTTTTAATGTCCGAGTGCCCAAAAAACTTTATCTTATCAGGACTTGCTTCTATCTCTTGCATGGTCTGTAAAGATTTGTTTCCTTCAAACTGTTGTATCTTCTCTTTTAGCTCAAGGGCAAGTGCCATCTGTTGACACTCCATCACATACTCTTTGTCCTCATCAACAGCTCCAACAATCCACCCCTCTGCATCAGGAACTTTTTCTATAACGATCTTCATAGCACGAATAAATGTCTTAATGTCTTTGATGGGAACGACCCGACCGATAAGGGTAATTATAGGTTTTGGTGGGTCTTGGCGCTCTTTCATCGTTGCCATAAGAGTATCGACATCAACTCCGTTTGGAATAATGCGAGTACGCTCTTTTGGCGCTCCAAAAGCGATCTGGATCTTTTGTGCACCACTAAATAAGGAGAGGATGTGGTTGGCTCTGTAGTAACAAAAAAGACCGATCTTATCAAAGAAGTTAATCCACATCTTTTTGATGTAATTATACTCTTCAGGCTCTTGTAGTAGTGCTGGTTTTTTATACTCAATCCAATCTGCTGAGAGCATATCTATCTTGCGCTCACGGGTATAGATACCATGTTCTGTAAGCAGAAACGGTCTGTTGTTTGTATAGGATGAGAGTGCTCCCAAAAAGCCCGCATATCCGGTAGATGGTGCATGGTAGATAGCTGTTTTTGGTAGGTTTTTAACAATGTTTGCCAGTATCCAGATAGGCTTGTGAATGTTTCGAAGTGTCCAAAAGTAGTCGATAAAAGGGATATCGGGACAGTTTTTGGAGTATGTCTCTGTTAGGAAATCCCAGGAACGTTTGGAGTGTAAAAAATCTTCAAAGGTGACTTCTTTCATATAAAAGTCTATATTTTGAAGCATTTCTGGAATCACGCCTTTGTTTTGTTGAAATGATTCATAAAGCTCACGCACAGATTCAAATGCTTTTGGGTCACCCTCTCTTCTTTTTGGTTTGTCTTTTTCATTATCATCTGTAAAGAGGTAGTGTACTTCTAAATGTTTGAGATTTGGTGGGAACTCATAACTGATCTGCATCTCCTCACCATCAAGATAAGGCGTCGCACCTATGAAACAGACGCCAAAAGTAAAATCTGGCAGTCCTTTCATCAGTTGGAGTATCCAGCTTGACACACCACCTTTTACATAGGGGTATGTTCCTTCTGAAAAGAGCATAATGTCGACAGAATCACTCTTTGGAAACTTAGGCACTTTGTCTCTCCCACTGTTTTACGATCGGATAGAGTTTTGCATTAAAACGAAGAGAGTCATATTTATTTAAGACAGATTTCGTAATGGCATATTTTTTAACACTGAAATAGACTTCAGCAAGATAAGGAATAATAGTCGTTGCATCTTCAGGTAAAAGTTCTTTGGCAATAGTAAACTCTGCTTGAGCCTGTTCATAAGCTCCTTTGTAAAGAAAGATTCTTCCCATAAGTGTATAAAGATTAGATGTCTTTTCATATGCTTCTTCGAGTTCTATTTCCAAGTGATGAATCTCTTTTTTCTTCAAAGGAGTGTTTTTGAGCTCTTGGAGTTCATTTGCTAGATCTTCAACATACTCTATATAAAACTCTTTTGCTAGCTCAATATAGTTAATAGCAGAGTTTAAAAAGTTGTTTTTTAAGCTTTCATGTGCAAGTTCCATATAGACGAGTTCCCAATAAGAGAATGCAAGATTCATAGCTGCTTGTGCAATCTCTTTTTCATCTTCACTACTCTTTTGCTCAAATGCCTTTTCATGTATAAATTGAAGATTTGCATTGATCTTTGCATTAATCTTTTTCTCAAGGTTGTTTAATATGGAGTAACCATAAAGACGGATCTCATCATCATTACTTGAGAGTGTCTGTTTTATAATAGAAAGACTAGATGGTGAGGGTGTTGAAGCCAGTGTTGCTAAAGCTCGTAGTTTTTTTGATTTGGGTACATATTCATTATTTAAAAGATTGATCATAGAACTCTCACCAAAAACACGTTCGATTTTCATAAATGTATTTTTAAACTCATCAAGATCTAGAATATTGGTAAACACAATTTTCTTTTCATATTTTACATGTGTAAGGTACCAGCTTAGCCAAAGTGTAAAAGGGTAACCAACTACAGGAATGGCGATATTGAACAAAAAGATGAAAAGCATTGCCATAAGTCGGTTATATTTGTATAAAGAGGCACGTGCAAGAATCTTTTGTATCTTAGTGTTTTGCAGTAGTGTAAGTTTTTGTAAATCTTCTAATTTGCGTTGGGCATCTGCATTAGGAAAGCGTGAACGCAGATAAAAAGAGACAAGATATGCAAAGATCAAAGTGACAACAAGATAGATGAGAATATATTGCTCAATCATGGTAGTTGTCCTCAATATATTTCTCGAGAAGTTTCTCTTCATGAATGCGAAAAAGCATATGTTCAAATTTTTTATCCCGTTCATCTTCAAGTGTTCCCAAGAGTCTATTTAAAAAACCAATAGCAGCCGCTTTGTCATTGAGTGGAAAAAGAAAAAGTATATAGTAAATATCTTTATCACTTTTATATTGGGTAAGAATATCTAGTGAGCGGAGCATATGTTGTGCTTTTTCAAAAATTTTGACACTTTGTATCTCATTTTTGATTTTAAATACCATAAGAGTTGAGGTGATATTGTACTTTTTGTATAAAAGTGATGTTCGAATATATTCATAACGGAACTCTCTCTCTTTGATAAAAAGGAGTTGTTTGTTTTGCTTGAGGAGTTTCTCTTTAAGTGCTGTTATGAGTAGGTATTCAAACAAAATGGCCAAAGAGATGAGGTTTTCTCTGTTAAATGCCATAAAAGGCATCTTTTCAATAACTAAAAGAGCAAGTATTTTTTTATTATACACTACAGGAATAGCCGCTAGAAATTTGGAATCTTCGAGCTCTTTTTTAAGCTCAGGATTTCCTTCATCATCACTCACATAAACAGCTTGTTTGTAGTTAATGGCTTTATCGACAAGATACTCTTGAAAAATCTCCTCTTTGGTATAAATCTCACTTGTACTACTATAACAGACCTGTGAGTTCTCCTGTGTCAGGTACTCCTCATTTGTATTGTGTTTTGCATAAAGTATAAAACCACCTTGAAGATGAAACGATTTTTCCAAAAGAGCAAGAAAGTCTGTAAAGTAGAGACTTTCATCCTCTACTCTCTGTTTATCATGATGTAAAATCTCTTCAATAGCACTGCGAATACTCATCGGTTTGAGTACATAGTTCTTTTCGAGTTGATCGTGAGAGATTTTAAGAGAGTAAAAAGCATTTGCCAACTCATCAAGTTTTCCTGTTGTGTACTCATTACTGGTTTTGAGTTCTTTTATCTGTTTTGTCCAAAAATAATGAAACTCACTAAAGATCATAACCATGAGTAGATGTACCAAAAAATGTACATAAGGAAAACTTTCATAGGAAAACCACATAACAAAAGCAATAATTCCAAGAGCTAGCATACCACTTTCAAAACCATGAAAAAGAGTTATGATTGAGAGTAAAATCAGTAAATAAGGAACATCTTTTTTCGTAAGACAAATATCATCTGGGGAGAAAAAATATCCAGCAGTTAAAAAAATGGAAATGAGAAGAAGAGTTTCAATATAACTGTATTTTCTTAGAAACTGGACAAAACGATTGTTCTTAAGGGTATCACCTAATCGTTGGTATGTTGAATGCATTGATTACCTGTTAGTTAAACATCTCTTCAATAAGAGATTGTGCAGTTGTTCCAATAGAACCTTTTCCCCAGTCATTATTGGCACCAACACCACTCCAAATGAGTTTGCCACTCTCTACTTCATAAAGAGCTAAACGGAGACTGACAGCTGGTTCCCCATCTATACCTGTTTTATAACGCCATTCACTTACTGCACCATTCATAAGATAGTGTGCATTTTGCTTTTTTGCTATACTCAGTGCTTCTGGAAGGCTCAAAGATTTTGGGTAGTAAGAAACATGATATGCTTTAGAAGCAAGAACACCTTCAACAATGTTTGCAGCACGTTTTCCAGCACGAGGAGTGTCTGTATAGTTTTGTAAGTCAAAGAGTATTATAGAAATTTTTTGTTTCTCTTGTACTGCTGGTAACTGCTGTTGTGTTGTTGTTAAAATTTTATCTGAACATGCAGTGAGAAAGAAAGATACTATCAAGATATTTACAAACGTTACTACTCTTATCATTTGAAACCTTTTTTAGTTTGAATTTTTAATATAGAATTATACAATATAAAAACAAGTTTATAGTAAGGTTTTAAAAATAATTGTTAATATATAGTAAAAAATCTTGTTATATTTTACGAAGATAAGAGTATCCTGGATATTAGAGGTCAAAAAGTGTTGTCTGCAGTGCTTTTATCTTATAGCTTTTTCTATGTATTGGTGAGTAACCATGCTCTTTTATCATCTCGATATGAAACTTTGTAGCATAGCCTTTATGTTTTTCAAATCCGTATTCTGGATACTTTTGAGCTGCTTTGATGATGTTTTCATCGTGTGTGACCTTTGCTAAGATGGATGCGGCACTAACTTCTGGGATTTTACCATCAGCTTTTATGAGTGTTTGCAGATCTTTTATACCAAATGTAGTATTGCCATCAAAAAGGT
>Ga0256828_1001036_pt1 | contig 17855 bp, 17 predicted proteins | sample CV88metaG_FD_185993 | JGI IMG/M metagenome (GOLD analysis project Ga0256828, IMG submission 185993) | Hydrothermal vent microbial communities from East Pacific Rise, Pacific Ocean - CV88 | ecosystem: Environmental > Aquatic > Marine > Hydrothermal vents | place: Pacific Ocean: East Pacific Rise...
CTTGATCTTGCCATAGATACCACCGACCCCCAAGCGATCAACGAAGCCAATCAAGCAACCTTTAGGGATAACCTCATGCCAGTAAGTGAGCATGGGGTGATTCGTGAGGGTTCGACCTATTATCTTAATGATATAAAGGATCATGGGGCAATGAGTCGCATTGCCTACTATGACAAATACCAAAAACAGACCCAATACCACAAACAAGGAGGAATTAGCAATGACCTAAGAGCATGGAAACGGCTTGAAGTGACATTAACCTTTGATGTGACCCAGCCCAAGCCTAAGAGCTTTGCCCAGTACATAGAGAGTTATGATTTTATCGAGGAGTTAGAGAGGGTTGATGAGGTGGCACGTTTAGCCAATATTGAGGGCTTTGATCGTGATTATCTCCTTTATCAGCTCAATAGCCTGATAGATAATCGTTTTTTGAACAATAGAGAGAGCCAAAAGCAGTTTAACAGCGTGGAGGCTTTGGAGCGTTTTAAATCTTCGGATTTTAGGCGTTATATTTTACCCGTTTAGGAGGGGAGAGAATGAGAAATTTATATGATGTTCTTGAAGATTTTGGCATGTTGCGTTTGGAAATTGCTTATCAGATGAAAGCCCAAAAAGCATTGATCGAATCAGAGTTAAGGGGGGTCTATCAAGAGGAGCGAGAGCTTTTGGATTTAATTGATGGGGTTACCTCCACCCATGATGGGTTATTATGCCGATTGGATCGCATTGGCGAGGAGCTAAGCGAGATCATGAGAGCCACCCCCAAGGATCAGCAATGACCCTCACCAAGGTAAAAAATGGCTACATCCTCAGAGATAACGGGCTTAAGATCAATTTTGATGCCTATGGCTATAGCCCTATTATGGTCACAAAGGTTTATCTTTATCGGGGTGGCGTATTGGTGGCGATCTATGAGAATAGAGAGAAGTTTGATCAGCAGATCAAGAGGTGCTAAGGGGAAACTACCACGTCACGCCCCTTAGCTTGCAAAGCATTAACCAGAAAGGATTAAACACAATGCAAAAGAATCATAACCAAAATTTGACCAAAAAGCAAAAGAGACGAAACAGAAAACGAGCATTAAAACGAATTTACCAAGGAGTAACACATGATTGAAGTGATCACCGCCAACCAACAAGCAAAACAGCAGATGAACAAGTTATATTTGGATGCCACAGGAGCCGAAACGCAACTGGATGTTATTCAATGGTTTATCAAAAACACCCTATTTTTCCAAATAGCGAGCGTTATTTTTTCAGCATTTGGATTTTTTTATGATTTTCGGGATGCGTTGGGCATCATTGGAGCGGGCATATTGGGCTTAGGGATTGGGGTTTTTATTGAAGTGAGCCGACATAAATCCATTAATGGGGCATTTAGTAGTTTTAAGCCTCTTAACAAGATGCTCATGGCAGGGGTTGCCATTATTTTAATGGTGATCGCCGTGGCGTATCACTTTAAGAGCTTGAAAAACTTTGAGAATATCAGCGTGAAAGATACCCTTAAAGAGCAAGTACTATTTGAGCGGGATCAACTTAAAGCGACCAATGCCAATATTAATGCCCTTATCGCCAATAATACCGAATTGGCAAAGGTGCTTAATAATGGGAAAGGTGGTGATGATCTATTAGCATCGAATGCGATGTTATCGAATGCGGACTTAATGAGTGCCTTAACCACCTTAAACGGCTCTTCTTATGCGACCAATCTATTAATGGAGCAATCGACTAAATCAGCAAAGCAGACAGCGAACACCCTACTTCTACTATTTGTAACCATGGAGTTTTTTGCGGTCTTTGGTGTGATCGGTAAGTTTATGCTCAATCATCAAACAGATAAGAGCGTGAAGGAGGTGGCAACAACAATGGATAAGCTTAACACCATTGAGAGTAATGTTTATATGGCGACAGAGACCGCCTTAATTAACAGTACCATGGGGCGAATTAATGAGCATCTTAACAAGGAGCCTAACCACTCCCCTACCTCTGATAATAATGGAGGTAATTTTTATCAAAATCAACCAAATTTCAATTTTTTAACCAATGCCTATAAATACGCTCCAAAGCCCGAAAATACTAATGGCGTGATAGGATACCGCCATCAAGGCGAAAATAAGCCAAAAGAGGAGCCAAAAACCGAAGCAAAGCCCGAAATTACTAATGACGCGTCTATCCCGTCCACAGAGGAAAATGACAATCTTAAAGAAAACTTAAATTATGCTGGAAAAGTACTGGATTTGATGATGTATAATTACCAAGATTCACAGATTATTTTGGCTCTATTTGATAATGGATCCATTGGCAAAGGGGAGCGATTGGTTAAAAAGAGTTTGGTCTTAGCAGAGCTTGAAGATCAAGGAGTAAAAGAGGATGATTATGTCACGCTTTTAAGAAGATTAAAAAAGCAAAAGTTGGTTAAATTTGATATGGGATACATTTCGGATTGCGAATTAAAAAACATTGTAAAGGTAGGGTAAGTTTATGGCATGGTGGAAAATTGAAACAGACGAAGAGAGAAAACAGAGGGAGCAAGCAAGAAGAGGGGAGGGCGGTAAAAAGAAACCCTCCCAAGATGATAAGAAGAAGCAAAAGAGAAAACGAACCGTAAGTGATGATCTCACAGAGACCAAAGAGATCATTAGCCAATTAAGAGAGATTCAAAAAAAAGTATCAGCTCTTAAGAAGCAGGGGAGGGGTAACCCAAAGCTTGATAATCTATTAGAGAGTATCGGCAATGAGAGTTATAAAATTTGCTTGAAGTGTTAGACCTCTTTTAAAAGCCCCTTTTTTCTCTTTGGGGGTTTTTGCTTTTTATGCTATAATGGCACTCTACAAACTCCCCAAAAAATCCTTAAATTTCATCAAAAATAGCCTTAACAAAGGTGTTTGGTAGTCATAAAAGTAGTCATTTTTATTTTATGTTTTTATTAAATCCCTAAAATTCGGTCACCATTGGTAACAGTGTGGTAGAGCTATGCTCCACCATATTACTCTTATTTAACTCCCTTTTTTATTATTTTACAAATCTCTTAACTTTTTATTAAAGCTCTAACTCTAGCATGATTAAGTGTTGGCACAAGGCACAACACTTAATCATTAAATATCTGTTTCATGTATTCAAACTTCATCTTATTGGGACGATTGATCGATTTTATGGTGGACTCTAAGAGCTGTTTCATTATTGATTTTATGGTCTCATTAGAGGCTTTACTCTCTTGGATATGAAGCACAAAGCTGTAGCGTTTTCCTTGGCGTTTAAAGGCACCAACAAGCCAGTGGGTAGCACCTTTGTGGCTCTCTTGGGCAAAGAGGAACTTGATGTTAATGTAGTTTCTTAGCCACTGTAGGTGACCAAACTTTTGATAGATGGGGGCTTTGTAGAGGGTTTTGATGGTGATACGTTTTTTAGGGCTAAAGAATGCTTCAAAACGTGGCGAGATTGAAGCGGGTGCATCCAGAGAGAAGTTTTTTGTCTCAGGAGAGAGAACACCTCTATCAATGGTGTGGTACTGAATGGATCGGATCAGTTTGGCATCGTTAAAAGGCTGATTGGGACGATAGAGCAGTTGGGTAATCTTCTGTAGGGCTACTTGCAGGTCTAGTGGTGACATCTGAAGTTTTCCTGCACCTAGATCCGATTTTGGTTCGTTGTTTTGAAGGGGGATTAGTCCTAGGTTATTGTAGAGCTGTTCAATCTGTTGCATGTAGATGGGGGTATAGTAGACCTGATCACCATGGCGGTCACGTTGACGATATTTATGAAATCCATCATAGAGTGGAAGCAGTTGTTCCGATGCAAAGAGATGGCGGGCATCGATCCATGAACCCTCTTGACAGTGGGTTGTACCTGTTTCTGTTGGGATCTCATCGGGAGCAGTTTTGTTGCAGTATTTGGTGTAGTATTGGTCGCCCCGATCTGCAAAGAGTAGAGCCGAAAAGAGTTTGGCAATGTTGCCTATTTGTGGAGGGGTAGAGGTTTGGGTATTGTGCTGATAGAGTCGAATAAACTCTCCTGATTCATTGACCACCGAGATCCAGAGTTGCTGGGGATGGATTGGGAGCTCTTCTACCCTGTTTTTTAGATAGTGGTTGAAGTAGAAATTCTCATCCAGTCTAAAGTTAATGGTGGCTTGGGTAACCAGTCTGGATTGAGGGGAGATACTGTAGCTCTGAAAGAGTTTATCCAGCTCTTGAGTAATGACCGCTTTGGTGCTTTGTAAAAGGGCAAGACTTCGAGAGGGAAGAGCACTAAAAGACTCTTGGTTTTGGGGGGTTATTTTGCCCACTACTTCCATGAGATCATCAGGAAAATAGGGGAGTTTTGGCTGTGGCATCTTTTGAATCTGTGAGCTAATGTAGTATTGGTTGGGGATTAACTTAGAGGCATTAACAATCTTGATCGCTTCCTTTTTAATGCGCTCCCATGCCTCTTTTGCCTCTTTTGGGGATTGATTAAGATGATAAGGGTGGGCATAGAGTCCAATCAAAAGGGTCTGTTGTATGGTATCGAGATCTCTTAGTGATTTTCCAAAGAAGATCTCTGCTGTGTCACGTAAACCATAGCTTATCCCTTGAGTAAAGAAAAAGGGGTGCTCGAGTAGAAGCCACGACTTAAAATTGGCACCATGATGGGCTTTGAGTGGATGAAAAATGCTTTTTGCCAGTTCAAGTCTGTCGCGTTGGGTTTTGATCCCTTTGAGGGGGTGCTTTTTAAGAAAATCATGAATAAGTTGTTGGGTTAGGGTAGGATTTTGATGAATCTCAAAGCGTTGTTCCATGATGGCACGTACCAGTAGATTTTTGCTCTCTATCAGTGGGTTTAGCACATCTATTCCATTATAGTATCGTGGATTCTCGAGTAGGGCTTGCACAAACGACGTGGCATTGCTTTCAAAGTTTAAATAGGGGTCATAGTGCTCTTTAAGCAGTGACCAGAAGAGTTTAGGGGGCTCTTGGATATACAATGAGGGGTTTTTAACCAAGCTTTGAGGTTGAGCCATGCTTCCTGCAAGGCGTTGATTTTGGTCGCGGATCTCGATGGCAGTGTCATAATAGAAGCGAGGAAAGATCTGCTCTTCAAAGAGTCTCCAGTTGGGTTTTCCTGCCACCAAAAAGAGATAATAACTAAAGAGCAACAGCATTATTGTTGCGGGAATAAAGATCAGTTTTTTACTCAAAGTTCGCCGTAAAAAGGTAACCAGTTTAACCATATCCATCCCAATTGCCATGGTGTAGACCATGAGCATCTTGGGAAAGAGCGTTAGAAGCTCTTGGTAGCCTTTGATATCGTTGCGTTTAAGTTCGATGTACCATTCGATCTCTTGAAGCATGGATCGAAGTTTGAGTTTAAGACTCCAGACAAAATCAAACATGGCTTAACTCATCCAGCTCGATAACCAGTGTATCGAAACGTTTTTTGTCGAGACGATAGACCTGAAATGTACTATCCTTAAAGGATTTTAGACGGTGTTGATGAAGCAGTAATAACTCCTCATAAGGAATATCATTTCCCACAAGGGTTACCATCTTATCGATATGGAAACGGGTTAGAATCTCATCAATCTTATGATTCCGTCGTTGATTGGGGATAATAAGATGGTAAAAGAAATGTCCTTCAAAAAGAAAGGGTCTAAGCGTTCGTCGCAGATTGTAGCGGTGGTACTCTTTGATTCGATCCGCACTAAAGTAGCGGGCTCGGTAGGGCTCTTTGGCAAGGATGGTAAAGAAGAAGATAAAAAAGTCAACCAAAAAGCCCAGTCCAATCGCTTTGATGTCGCTTTGGGTCACATCGGTGGGGCTAGAGACCTTGTCTAGTGCGACCACATGGGTGTTGGTAAAGGGGATAATCGCCAAAAGAACATTGATGGTTCGTTCAATAAGCTGTTGTTGGTTATTGGCATCAAAAAAAGCAACTTTTTGAAGCTGTTGAAGTGAGTTTAGACTCTCTTTGATGGTATTAATCTTTTGGGTGATCTGGCTATCGGGGCAACTGATGGTTCGCCCAAGAGAGCTCATTTTCATCCGTTTGGCACCACTGTGGCTCTCGAGTACTTTGGGGAGTAGAAGAATCTCTCCACCTCGAAAGAGGCGGTTGATCTTCATAATTTTTTGATTAACCTGATCTTCGAGGGCTTGTACGTCATCTTTTTTAGGATTAAATGCTGTAAGCATGGCTTTGACCTGTTTGATCTCCTCTGCAACCTGATTTCGAAGCTCTTCGACACTGTTTAGATGGCTAGAGAAGAGTTGACTCTCGGCTTTTCGTAGGGCACTACGTGGACCTGGTTTGGGGATTTTGGTCTCATCACAGGTTCCCCCTTGGGTACTCTCTTCAATGGAGCGTTTCATGGAGTAGTCACTAAGGCTCTTAAGTGAGAGATAGACCGAATCAAAACTGCTCTGGGCATCTTCGAGTCGCTCTTTGATCTGTTCGAGTTGAAGTGTAACGTTACGTTGCGAAAACTCCGAAGCAGAGAAGATCTTGTAGTAAAAGTTAAAACTAAAGAGAACACTAATAAATAACGAGAGCAAGTAGGTAACCAGCAAAAGTAGTGCTCTGAGGATATGCCGAGAGAAAAACTCTCGAAGATAGAGTTGAGAGATAGAGTAGACCAGTGCGATCTGAATGACTGCAACCACTGCAAAAAAGAGAATTTTGGTAAGCCATGCACCATCGGATACCAGAGAGATAAATCCGTAGTAAGAGGTACTAAACGAGATCAGCGAGAGCAAAAAGACCGCTTGATAGGTAATATGTCTTTTAAGAAACTGTTGCATCTGTTGGATTCCCGAGTGAACGAGGTTACGAAAGAGCGAAAGAATATCGATCACCATAGAGAGGAGGAGGTAGATGAGTTGCAAAAAGGGGTTATCTGTCGGTTTAAATCGTTTCTTGTCCATGTTCTAACTTGTGATATTTATTTTTATACTTTATTGTTGTAATGATAGTACGTTACTATTAATCTATGGTGTATTGGGATAAAAAAATTGAGATTTTAAAGATTGTTGTGATTTTCATAAAAATTTATATAAAAAATTGGTTTTTATCGTGAACTATTTGTGTCTGTTTTTCTCTATGAAGATACCGAAAAATAATGCTTTAAAAAGCCTTCAATACACAATTAAATCACAGAATAGAGTTATACTAACAACATGAAAAAGATATTTTTTTTCTTCCTATTTTTAGTATCTTTTTCATACAAGTCCTTTTAAGCCCCTACTTTATATTTTTATTCTGCTGCCATTGCCGATAAGGCACGGTAGGGGTTTTTTCTTTTCTTTTGTGTATCCTTTTTTTAAACTTTTTAGCGTCGTCCTCGACCACGTCCTCCACCACCTCGGCGAGAGCCACCACCTTGTGCTCCTCCACCTCGAGATCCTCTGCTTCTAAAGCCATTAAAGAGAAGTAGAAGAATAATAACCCCCATAGCAATTAAGAGCAAGGTGTTATTGTTGAGTTGATCAATACTCAAAGCATTGAGATCGACATATCCATTGTTGACCAAAAAGACTCCGCCAAGTCCAAGAAGTAGCAAAACAAGTATTATTTGCATGATGGATCCTTTTATATAAAAAATGAGCTCTATTATAGAGTCTCTATCTAAACGCAAAGTGAATTTTTTGACCCCTCTTTGGTTGAGAGGGGTGGGGATTAAAGGTTAAGATCCTCTATAATCTCTAGGATTAACTCCTTGTCAATCTTGTGAGATGCTCCATGATAGATATTCTCCTCTAGTTGTTGGAGAATGGTTTTGAGTTCAGGGTCATCCTCTTTGTAGGGGAGTAGAAGTGCAAAGAGGGTTTTGTCATCTTTGGCTTTTTTGATCTTTGTTCGAAGGGGTTTGGGTGTGGATTGTTGGGTTTTGAGTCGATCTTTTATCCAGATTGTACCCAAACTTAATATCACTCCCGATAAGAGCCCTAGTAGATACCAGATCCAAGAGAAGGCAGAATCATCTTTTTGTTCACAAGGTGTCGCCTCATTGGTACGGGGTTCATCGGTGGTTACAAGGTGCTGTTTTGGAGCCTCTTTTTGTTCGATAATCTGGCTCTTGGCGATGGGGTGTTTTTTGTCTCCAATAACCGTCACTTTAATGGGCTTGGTGGTAATGGTTTTAGGCTGATGGCTCTTTTGGTCAAAGTAACTAAACTCAATGGCAGGAATGGTAAAGTTCTCATCCGCAACAATGGCAATTTTTTGCTCAAAGAATCCTTTGGTGGGTCCTGAATTGGTGATTACAGGTTCATCACTGTAGAGCAGTGCATTGTCAATATTAAGATCAAATTTCTTAATATCTTCTAGATTTCCTTGACCTTTAATCTCGATGGTAAGATTAACGGGCTGGTTGGCTTTGGTTGTGTTTTTGTCAACCTTTGCTTGAATCTGAAAATCACCAAAAATCTCGAGTCCCTCTGGGAGTGGTTTAATGTTGAGTTTTAGATCATTGGCATAGATCTTTGACCACTTAAGCTGTCGACCAAACGATCCAAAGAAGGGATCATTAAAGAAGTCATCTCTTCGAGAGCGTTGATATTTTCCCAGTTGAGCAAAGGGGGCAGGAATGGTATACTCTCCTGCTTGTTGTGGAAAGAGAACATAGGTATAGGTCTGGGTATGATAAGCCCCTTGGGTACCCTGTTTTAGATTGGGAAGTTTTTTGACCCAGAAATCTTTGAGTTCAGGCTCTGAGAGTTCGATTTTATCATACCGAGCATTGGGCAGACTCTTAAAGGTAAGATAGAGATGAATAGGCTCCCCCACATAGGCCTCTTGTTTATCCACTTTCATCTCCAGTTGGACAGGAGAGTTTTTGCCTGTAGGTGAAGGTTTGGTTACTTTAAGGGTGAGGGGTGGTGTCTGTAGAGACTCTCCATCAACCTCAATGGTATAGCTAGGAATAACCAGACTCTCTTGAGGGACAAACTGATAGCTTTTAGAGAGTGATTTTGTGGTTGCTCCATTGATGATCTGAATGCTCTGTTGGGTCGAGGTTCCAATCACAGGAGAGGTTCCAATCTCTTGGAGTTCAGGAAACGTTACCTGATCGCCGTTGGCACTTAGGGTAAGGGTAGCACTCTCTCCTTTGTAGATGACGGTTCTATCGAGTTTGGCAGAGACACTTCCTGCCATGAGCATCCATGGGAGAAGGAGGCAGATGGCTATGAGTTTACCAAGGTTTAATCTCTTCATTTTTCTCTCCTTTATTGGTTATGGGTAACATAAGGGTGTTGATCCCTCGTTGATCCAGCATCTTTTGGTACTTTCGCATCTCTTTGTCACTAATGGGCTCTTTTTTTGCCTGTTGCATGGCATGGGCTTGTTGTTTTTGACGTTCTTTTTCATCTTGCTCTTTTCGTTTTTGTTGATCTTTCTGTTCTTTATCTTGTTTGTTTTTATCGTTCTGTTTTTGATCTTTATTCTGTTGATCTTGTTTATTTTTATCGTTCTGTTTTTGATCTTTGTTCTGTTGATCTTGCTTGTTTTTATCGTTCTGTTTTTGATCTTTGTTCTGCTGATCTTGCTTGTTTTTATCGTTCTGTTTTTGATCTTTGTTCTGTTGATCTTGCTTGTTTTTATCGTTCTGTTTTTGATCTTTGTTCTGTTGATCTTTTTTCTTCTGCTCTTGCTCTTTTTTCTTTTTCTTAAGCAGTTCAAGATTGAATTGGGTATCTTTATCCTCTTTTATCTTGAGTGCCTCTTCATAAGCGTTTATCCCCTCATCGAGTTTGCCCAGTTGAGCATAGCTGTTGCCTAAATTGTGCCATTTTTTAAAGGCGAGTTTGGGATCTTGAATCTGAGCATAGAGCTTTTGGGCTTGGGTATAGTTGCCCTCTTTATAGTAGCTATTGGCTTGGTCATAGAGCAGTGCATCGCTCTTTTTTTCGACCTTTTGAAATGTTTTAAGGGCTTGGGTATAGTTACCCTCTTGGTATGCCTCTTTGGCATCTTGGAGCCATTTAAAATCCAAAAGCGATGCCTGAAGCATCACACTTAATGGAATCATAATCAGTAGGGGCTTTAGAGTCATGATGCTCTCCTTTTAGGAAGCGACGAGATCGAGATCAAGAGCAATAAAATCGCCACCATGAGTGGGTAGATAAAGAGTTGCTGGGTATCTCGAATGGTCTGCTCCTTTTTTTGTGTGCTTTTAAATTTTGCTTGAATATTTTGAGCCAAAATTCTGACATCATCTTGTCGGATACTCTGTTCTAGATAGGCACCACCACTCCCTAGGGCAAGCTCTTTGATCGCAGGATTGAGCTTAACCACGACGATGTTGCCTTTGTTGTCTTTAAGCACACCATTGGGGGTCTTAATTACCCCACCTTTTTGGGTTCCTACTGCGTAGACAAAGACCACAATATGGTGCTCTTTGGCATAGGCGATCTCTTGGCTATAATCCTCTTTGTCGCCTCCGTCGGTAAAGAGCAGTAGGGCTTTTTTCTCATTCTCGGTGACGAGTCGTTGGGTGGACTCAAGGGCAGAGATGATGCTGGTTCCCTTGAGGCTCATATTGTCAAACTTCATGTTCTCGACCAAGAACTTTAATGATCCACGATCCTTGGTTAAAGGTGAGATCAAAAAGGCTTGAGAACTGAATCCAATAACCCCGATTCTAGCGTTGGGGAGATCTTGGAGGAGTTTAAAAAACTTCTGTTTGGCAAAGCTAAAACGGTTGGGATAGACATCTTGGGCAAACATGGAGTTTGAGATATCAAATCCCACCATCAGATCAATGTCACTGCTTTGTACTTTGATCTCACCATGGTTAATAACGGGTCGGGCAAGGGCAATGATAACCAATCCCATTGAGAGCAGTAACAAGACGGCTCGTGTGCGTTTAGAGAGGCTCGGCTGTTGGGCTCTGAGACGTTGGAGGATTGTTTTGTCAAAGTATTGCTCTAGACTAGAGCGGTTCTGTTGAATCAAAAATCCCAACGGCAAAAGCAACAGCAGTAACCATAAATATTGACTCTGTTCAAATACCATTAGGCTCTCCTATTTCGATAGAGAAAATAGAGGATCATCAAAAGTAGCCCCAATCCCAATGGATACTGGAAGTAGTAGCTCTTTTTGACATAACGATCCACTTTGATCTCGCTTTTTTCTAGTTTATTGATCTCTTCATAGATCTTTTTAAGTTTTTCGACACTGTTGGCTTCAAAAAACTTACCATGGGTCTCTTGGGCGATACGCTGAAGTACATAGGGGTTATACTCTCCACGACTCCCCACCCCAATGACATAGACCTTGATACCATATTTCTTGGCGGTATTAATGGCGACATCGAGGGGAATGGTGTCGATGTTATTGACCCCATCGGTGAGTAAAATAGCAATCTTCTCTTTGGCTTTGGACTCTTTAAAGAGTTTAGAGCTCATAAAAAGAGCCTCATAGAGGGCAGTTTTTCGCTCCCCTGCAATCCCTACATCAATCTTGGAGAGCAGTCGTTTGATGCTCTCTTTATCGTAGGTTAAAGGAATGGCAACATAGGCAAAGTCTGCAAAGATGGTGAGTCCAAGCTTGTCATGTTTTCGCATGTCAATAAACTCTTGGACGATCTCTTTAACAATGCCAAACTTGTTGTACTCTTTCATTGATCCACTCGCATCAAGGATCATGGAGATCTCATATCCCTTATCCTTTTTCATAATGACATCATCGGCACGATAAGGGGATGCCAATGCAAGGCTTAAAAGAACCACCACAAGTAACTCCAAAAGGCTTTTGAGGTAACTCTTTTGTCGATGGATCTGCTTAAAGAGACGCATATTAGGAAAGATTAATTGCTCGTTACGCTCGGGACAGAATTTTTTGCAGATTAGATAAATCAGCACAATGCCCAGTGCCCATGGATATTCGAAACTGAGGTTACTTAGCATGGGTTAGCTCCTTAATCATTGTTTGCATGGCGGTCTTGTCTTGGGCATCGAGTGGTGGGACTTGCGGTTGGTACTTGTACCGCTCTAATCGTTTTAGTAGACCCTTAAGCCCCTCGTGATTGGGGTTAAGTATCTGGCTAGCTTCACTAAAGGCATAGACACTCTCTTTGGTATCTTTAAAATCAATCGCATTGAGCACTGCTTTGGCTCGCTCTTGTGGGCTAAGATGTTGTCGTCGCCGTTTGGGTCGCTGTTGCCAGCGAATCAATACCACAATGAGAACCAGTGCAAGAACAATACCACCAATGGTCATGATGAGGTAGATCAAGGAGTCATCAGGAACCTCTACTAGTCCTTTTATATCTTTTAACTCTTCCATGGTTTACCTCACTAGATTGTTTAATTTATAAAAAGGATCCTCATCGGTATAGATCTTGGTATACCGAATGTTGTGTCCTAAAAAGTGTTCATAATGTTTTTTATCTTCGGCTTCGATGAGTGCTTTATAGCGTGCAATCATCCCTTTATCAAACTCAAAACTCTGCTCCTCCAAGCTGGTTGGATCGATCAGATCAAGGCTCCCTTGCAGTTGAGGGGACTCTTCAAAGCGGTCACGTACCATAATGGCATAGACCTCATGTTTGGCAGCAAGCAAAGAGAGGTCAAGGGGCTCAAAAAAGTCACCCACCACAAAGATAATACTCTTTTGTTTGATCCGTCCTAAAAGATACGCTGCAAACTGCTCGTAGAGAACCTCATGTCCCATTACCTCGAGCGAGAGTAGTGCGGGGATAATCTCATGAAGGGCATTGATGCTTTTGGTGGGTTTGCGAAAATATCGCTCCTCTTGGTCAAAAGCAAGGGTGGTAAGCAGGTCACTGTTTTTCATGGCAGAGAAGCCAAGCAGTGCTACAATCTCTGCCATAAGCTCCTGTTTAATGCGTTGTGTTCCAAAGGCGATGCTCCCTCCACTCATAAAGGCGATAACAATATTAAGCTCCCGCTCCTCTGTAAAAAGATTAATGTAAGGTCGTTGCTCTTTGGCGGTGGCTTTCCAGTTGATTTTTCGGACATCATCCCCAAAATGGTACTCGCGAAGTTCAGAAAAATCCAATCCATTCCCCACAAAGGTGGTGGGGTTGTTTCCGATATTTTGACTAAAGACCTTTCGTTTGCTTTTAATAAGAATTTCGCGGGCAACCCTTTGGATCATTTCATGTTGGCTCATATCAACCACCTCTTACGGGAGCTTGATATGTTGCATAATGGTCTTGATAATATGATCGGTGGTAATACCATTGGCTTCGGCTTTGTAGTTAAGAATAATTCGGTGGCGTAGTACATTGCCCATGACTTCTGCTACATCCATGGGGGTTACAAAATCTTTACCCCTGAGTACGGCAACCGCTTTGACCGCTTTGTAGATGTTGATCGAAGCACGAGGAGAAGCCCCATATTCGATGTAGTTGCCAATCTCGGGAATACCGAACTTCTCAGGATCTCGGGTAGCAAAGATAATATTAAGAATATACTTTAATACCGCATCATCAATATGCACGGCTTTAACCGCCTCTTTGAGCTGGGTAAGTTGCTCTTTGGTAACCACTTGGTTAATCACTCCAAAGCTCTCTTCGGCAACCCGTTTGACGATCTCAAACTCCTCATCGATGCTGTTGTATCCCACAATGACATTGAGCATAAATCGATCGAGCTGGGCTTCAGGGAGTTTATACGCCCCCTCTTGTTCGACGGGGTTTTGGGTGGCAAGCACCAAAAAGGGATCCTCAAGTTTAAAGGTCTGCTCACCGATGGTAATTTGACGCTCTTGCATGACCTCAAGCAGGGCAGCTTGGACTTTGGCAGGGGCACGGTTGATCTCATCGGCAAGCAGTAGATTGGTAAAGGCAGGTCCCTTTCGTACACGGAACTCTCCACTCTTTTGATCGTAGATTTCGGTTCCCGTAATGTCTGAAGGGAGCAAATCAGGTGTAAACTGGATACGTTTAAAGTCTAATCCTAAGGCATTGGAGAGGGCGTTAATTGCGGTGGTTTTTGCCAATCCTGGTACCCCCTCGACCAAGATATGTCCATCGGTAATGAGTCCAATAATCAGAGCATCAATCAGCTCTTCATGACCGACAATAACCTTTTGAACCTCTTGTTTGATTGCTGTTATGGTACTGTTCATTTATATTCCTTATAAAATATTCTAAACCTTTATAGTAGTACTATCAAGTTTATTATGTTAGAATTATAAAACTTATAGATTAATAAGAGGTTAATCGAGGATTAATCGTTGGTTGCAGGGGGGTGATTAGGTATGTTTTTTAAGTTTTTTTTAATTTCTAGGGGAATCTTATCTGAAATGTTGTCCCTATGCCTTGTTGACTCTCTACTTGAAGGCGTGCTCCTAGTTCTTGTTCGATGATGAGTTTAGAGATATAGAGCCCAATCCCGTCACTGTTGTTTTTGGTACTAAAATAGGGGTTAAAGATCTTTTTGAGATACTCTTTGGCAATGCCGTTGGCATTGTCTTGGATGGTTAGGGTTTTATCTTTAAGGGTAATGGTAATGGTTGCAGGTGTTTCTCCTTTTTCCATGAGGGCATCTTTGGCATTATTGAGTAGATTGAGAATAACCTGCTCAAACTCATTTTGATTACCATAGAGAGTGATATCGTGATAAAAGGATGTCTGAGTGCTGATCTTTGCACCTTTTAGGGCGTGTTGTACGATGTTGAGGGCATTTTGGGTCGCCTCTTGGATAGAGAAGTCTGTTTTAGCTTTGGAGGGGTTATAGAACTCTCTAAAACTTTCGATGGTGTTGGTCATGTAGTTGATCTGCTTGTTGGCTTCACTTAAAAGAAGTTCCCCTTTTGGATGAGCAGGATAGATTTTTTTGAGATTCATGTGGATCATCGAGAGAACATTTAGAGGCTGTTTCCATTGGTGGGCGATAATCGAGATCATCTCTCCCATGCTAGCAAGTCGTGATTGTTGAAGCAGTAGGGCTTGTTGGGTCTTGTGACGCTCTTCGACCAGTTTAAATTTGTAGGCAATGGCCAAAGAGAGAAAGATTGACTCAATAGAGAAGGTGACATGTAAAAAGGGAAAGACAATACCCGTCATCTTGATAAAGCCCACAAACTCGATAATGGCAATACCAATGGTAATGTACCATCCTGTGAGCAGGAGATAAAAGGGGGTATCTTTCTCTTTGATCTCTCGATAGGCTTCACTTAGTACCAGCCAGATGGGAATAAAAATAGGAATAAGGTGGGTAAAGAGTGTATGAGAGAGTAGCAAGCAGAGCAGAATATCCAAAGCTGTAATCACTAGAATAATGTCGATAAGTTGGGTAACTTTAGGGGCATGGTAGGCTTTGAGAAACTCTCGAATAAAGAGAAGGGAAAAGAGCAATAGGAACGCTTTGCTAAGGTCAAGTAAAACGTAGCTACCAAAGGGAAAAATTTCATTAAATGGGCTAATAATCATGGCATCAAGATTGATGAGCATAAAGAGCGTAGAAAGCTGAGCCAATCCATAATAGAGGTATTGTCGATGGCGAATGTAGATATAAAATGCCAAGTTGTAAATGCTTGCGGTAATGATTACTCCAAATGCGATGGCAACCACCAAAAATTTAAAATGCCCAAAGTGGTAGAGAGGGTGTGTGGTCTGCACAAATTGCTCTTGAAAAGAGAAGAGTGAGATAAGCACAAATATCCCAATGGCGGTGAGTTTAAGTTTGAGTATCTTATCCACGAAGATTGATCTTGTATCCCGTTTTGGAGACGTTTTCAATCACCTCTTTGCCGACGACTTTGCGTAGTTTTCGTACCAGTGTTCGCAAGGAGTCAGGGGTCATGACCTTGTCATACCAGATGCTGTTTTCGATCTCAACATAGGAGACCACACGGTTTCTATTTTTAATCAGTATCTCCAGTAGCATCCGTTGGGATGAGGTAAGGGGGATGATCTCCTTTTGGTTGCTCAGTGTTTGGTTGAGCAGATCGTAAAAAAGCGTAGAGGTCAGTTTGAAGATACTGGGGTTTTGATCGGCTAGCTGTTCAAAGCAGAGCTTGAGTGCTTCATTGAGCTCTGCTTCTTGGAGTGGTTTTCTTAGGTATTTAATTAGGTTAAGTGTCACAGCTTCTAGCAGATACTCCACTGAGGTATAGGCGGTGGTGATGATAATGGGGGTTATTTTGTCCTTTTGTCGAATCGCTTTGCAAAACTCTAACCCATTCATCTGGGGCATCTCTATATCGGTAATAATGATATCGGGATGATGTGCTTCGTAGAGTTTTAATCCCTCTTTACCATTTTTTGCTTCAATAATATGCTCAAAGTAGTCAGCAAGATACATGGAAGTTACCATGCGTGCGGGGGCTTCATCTTCGATATAGAGGAGGGTATAGGGGGATTTTTCTAAATTCATGTTATTATTATACTAGAAAGGATAGATGATGTCAAAACTAAAGATTATGGGGACAACGCTATTGGTGGTGGGTACACTTGGAGGGTGTGGGATGATGTCAAAATCGGACTCTGATACACCTAAGGTAAGCCTTCCAGAGAAGATTGCTGTTGAGATCCCTGATGTTTTAAAAATAGAGAAGGATCAATCCACCGAGGTTGATCAAAAGGATTCAGATGCCAACAAGAGTATTGGCTTTATAGAGCTCAAAGAGGATATTGCCTATCTTGAAGTACAAGAGAATAGGCTCAAGTTGGATCTGCTCTTTGTTGCTCCATTAATGGATGAGATTGTTGATCGTTGTAAGGGAGTAGATCTAGGAAGTGCATGTTATATTCCTGATGATGCACTACACTATGTTGTCACCGAGGCATTTAAAGCCCAGATTGATGCGATTGATCCTGAGGAGAGCAGTTATTATCGTGTGGGAGAGGAGTTGAGTTTTGGGGATATTGATTTTATACAATATGATGAAAATGCCCCTTTTCGCTATGCGTTGAGTCTGCATGATTTTAGTGCAGAGGATAGTACTTCAGGAATTCAGTGGTCACTGGATCAGTCTCATGTCTACTCTTCGTATCGGGAGGATGAGGAGAGTCGTCACAATGGTATTACCATTGATTATTACAACGATACAAACGGGGAGCGTATGGCGGTAGTTGATCGTTTAGAGATGCTGGACTATCGCGACAGTTTTGAGTTTAATTTGACACATAATAATCCTGACTATTATCATCTTACTTCTCAAGCCAAAGTTTGGGAAAAAGAGATACTTAGTAAAGCCTTTGCCTCAGAGGGAACGCTTGATGCCAATGGGGGAGAGATGCTCTTTGTGGGGGTCTATCCTGAGTATCGTCTACGGGAGTATGAGCGTTTTGATGCACTCGGAAATGCCCTCTATGATGAGTGGTGTACCTCGGATAATGAGGCGTGTCTGATTGAGGATGAGGGGACATGGTGGTATGAAGGAGATGAGCAGTACACCCCCGAAGATACGGAGGCGATCAATGCTCGGTTTGATCGGCTAGAGGAGCGTTTGGCTGAAGTGTTTTTAGTAGCTGTAGCTGGTCTGCCCATCAATGGGAAGGGTAGGGCGATCAAAGAGTCGTCCATACTCATCTTCACTACAGTACCCTGTATCGGTTGAGACAAAGAGGGCTTTGGGAGCAGGATCAAATCCAAAGGTAGCGATCTGCTCACGGGCTTTGTCCGAGAAGGGGATCCCCATCATGTCAAAGTAGTCACGATAATCCACTCCCGCAGCATACGAGTAGGCAATGATAAGCCAATCATTGTCTCCAATGGCATTGATCTCATCAAGGCTATAGGTAGAGAATCCTACGGCATCTTTACGATTGTCCCAATCGGCTTTGGCTCGTCGCATCTCTCGCTCTAGGATATGAACGCGAGCCAAAACATCCCAACCATCTTCGACTTTACCCATCTTTTGAGCGTGCATCATCGCTTCGATTTTGAGTAGGTACTGCTCTCCTA